>Ga0307378_10000748_pt1 | contig 55121 bp, 34 predicted proteins | sample UN1MG_FD_202238 | JGI IMG/M metagenome (GOLD analysis project Ga0307378, IMG submission 202238) | Soil microbial communities from Risofladan, Vaasa, Finland - UN-1 | ecosystem: Environmental > Terrestrial > Soil > Coastal area > Acid sulfate soil | place: Finland: Risofladan, Vaasa | collected... | reverse complement strand
GGTGATCGGCCCGCGCCGACGCGGATTGATCGGCGCCAACAACTCGATCTCCCACTCCCTCTGGAAGAAGTCCTTCAAGGTTTGGTCATCGGCCGCGCCATCGTCCAAGACTCGCTCGATCACCGGCTTCAAGTCGGCTCTGAAGCTTGACAACCCGGGCGATATGCTCCGGGAGGCTTTGCTAGTCATGACTGGCGGCGTCGGTCATCGCCACCGCGTCCAGAAGAATTTCCTGATTCGCGAAGCTGATCGTCGATGCCTTGTGCCCCCAATACATCTTGCCCGTCGACTTGACGACCGTGCCGGCACGGGGATCTGGACCTCCATGTCGCGGGGAAGTATCATACCGTTGGTCCTGTGTGTGGTTTTTGTGAATACCTTTCGTTTACCACAAACGCGTTGCGTGGTGAAGACGAGCGAACACGCGGAGGACCATTTTTCGTCACGCCCGCTGGCTACGTGAAACGGCAATTGTGCAAAATCCCATCCACAACGGGCACATCCCAAGATGAAAAGCCGCAAACTTCCGCAGTCCTGCCGGCGGCGAAGTACGTCAAGCCGTCAAGGTTTGCATGTTTTTGCACTTCAGATTCGCCCCACAACAAACACCAAACGCAAGGATTTCAGAGGCTCCGCAGTTGCGCGCGTGATTCATGCGTAGGCTCTAGACATAGACCTGCGGGTCATTTGCGGCAACCCCGATGACGACCGAATCTGCACCTCGCACGCTGATCGCCATAATCTCACGATTCGGACCCAAGTCCGCCGGATGACACGGCTAACCCAACGCCCTCAGCAAGAAGTGGGAGAACCACGAAGCGGCCCTGGCCCTGTTCTTCGCCTACTACAACTTCTGCGGCGTTCACTCGACGATCAAAGCAGCCCCCTCTCTAGATGCAGGGGGGACCACCCACGTGTGAGGTGCGAACGAGCTTCTGGAGGCTGTGGCAGCAACACAGTCCTGCGACACTACCGAGAAATCCGGAAGTTGTTTTCCGGTTGGTCCTATTGATGTTTGCATTGCCACTGATCACCCGACGTGGACCGGACCCTTCGGTCCCGGGCTTCCGGTGGAAGCCCTCCGTTGATTGGCTATGCAAGGGTCAATAAGAAGTTCGTAGTGCCCCCATTCATGCGGCCGTGTGCCCCAAGTGGTGACCGCATCCCCCCCGACGGAGCCCGATGAGCCGGGTTGCTACGAGCAGTTCTCAAGCACGGTAAGAGTTTTCCTGGCGAACCGTGTCGGACCTGTCCGGGAGAACGCCATCCACCCTGTAGAGAGACCTTGAACCGGGAGGATGGAAGGATGCCTGATGGAACCCGCCGCCGCCGACATACCGGGCCGCTTGCCAAACGCCGCTGGTACGCCGTACACCGAGCCGCTCGATTCCGCCGCCGATTCGGGCTAAATTGAAGCCGCGCTCGAAGCGTTCGGCCGCTGGAAAGGCCGCTGGAAAGACTGTTCTACCGCGTCGAGCTACAGACGCGTGTGAGCGGCGGGAATCACATACGAGTCGGGCCTGGGCGAAGTGCTCGATTCCGACTGCTCCGGGGCCGACTCGTTCCCCTTCGGCGATCCGTAGAACTTGGTGCTCCCCGGAAGATAAGAGGACCCGGCTGAAGCGCCTACGGACGAGCGGTAGGGGCTGGTTCCCGGCGGCGTGTAGCCCGTGTTGCCCGGCTCATACCCGGTGTTGCCCGGCTCATACCCGGTGTTGCCCGGTTGGTAGCCCGTGTCGCCCGGATTCCAGTCGGCGGTGCCCGACGTGCTCTGGTACTCCCCGTTTCGATAGCTGTTTGCGCCGGGGCGGGCGGCGCTTGTCGAGTCGGACCTCACCGCGGTGTAAGGATCGCTAACCGAAGCGCTCGCGTTGTTGCCGTATTGCGACCCGGTGCCGTAGCGCGAGTCGGGGCTGCTCGTGCCGGGTGTGGCCGAGTAGCGAGAGTCAGCAGCGGAATAGCTCGCCGAGTTGGGGGTGCTCTGATATCGGGAATCCCCCGTCGCGCCGTAGACGGAACCGGCGTCGCTCCCATAACGAGAATCGATCCCTTGGGAGTCGGTGTTCTGTGACGCGGCGTAGTCGGGAACACTCGTGTAGGGATCGGTTGCCGCACCTGGGGCCGTGCGGGAAGCGTCGGGCTGGCCCGATCCGGACCCACCGAGTCCGTACCGGTCTGAGGCGGTGTCGTAACGCGGAGCGGTCCCGGCGTTGTTTCCGTAGGGCCCGGTCGCAGCGGCCGCCTGATAACCGCTGTTGGCGGCCGAGGTGGTTGGAGCACCCGGCGACCCGTAGGGGTTCGAGCCCAGGCTCCGGGAATAGCTCGATCCGGGCGGCGGAGCGTAGGAGCCGCTCTGTGGGGTAGTTGCGGGGTTGGCGGAGACCGCGGAGCGCATAGCGCCCGCCGAACCGGCGGGGTATGCGCGTTGTGTGCTGGGATAGGTGCCGGCGGACGTGTCGTAGCCGGTGCCGGCGTTGGGGTATCCGTTCGTTTCCGTCGTGCTCGAACTGGCGGCGGCGTAGCCGGCTCCCGGGGAGGCCGTGCCGGCCGGCGTGGCAAGCTCCGACGGCCTTAGAGGTTCTGACATCTCGTCGGAGGATGAGAACGGATTCAGGCTGGAGAGGGACCACGACGGAACGTGCCAACCGCTCTCGGTGGTCCTACAGCCGGCCAAGAAGAAGAAGGTCAGCACGACGAGCGCGCATCGTGTGATAGAGCTACGCATGGCTACGGTGTCCTTTGGAAAGGGACAGGGCGCGGGAGACAAACGACCTCCGTGTCGCGTTGGAGTCCGGGCTTCCTCTTCCCTGAGGAAGGCGCTTTATTGAAGATTTGTCGGATGTTGCGGCGACCGGACCGAAGCGAAAGCGCCGGTTTTTCCGAATTTGCCGGGTCGCCCGGTTGGGGTGATCTTTCCGGCCCGCACCAGAGGGCCAGACAGACCCCCTTCCAGAAGTCGCTGGCCACCGCAGCGGGGGCGGATTATAGACGCCCTAGCTAGTGGGTCAATGTCAGTTGCCGTGTGGCACAGGGGAACGGGGCAGATAGGAGGGATGGGAGGCTAGCGGGGTATGCGGCGGGGTCCGCGGGATGCCGTGCCGAAGCCGGGTGACGAACTGACCCAGATTGCCCTTGAGGATCAGACTCGCAGATTGCGCAGTGGCTCCAGGCTGGCTATTTGCTGCATTCTTCTCTTCTTCTCGCTATCGTCGCCCGGCAAAACGAGCTTGGGCAGACGGTTGCTTCGCCGACCCGCATCGAGACGCGAGGTTCTCGCATGCCGCGCGGAGCTGGCCCCGTGGTCGTGTCGCCGTGTGTGCAGGGCCCCCGGCGTCACGTCAGCCCGGCGATCTGTCGGATCAAGAGAACGATATTGGCCCGCTGCTGATTGAGGATGGAGAGGCCCGTCACGGCGTTCGTGGCCAACTGTTGGTTCTTGGCCAGGAGGAGGGCTTCCTCGGTCTCGTCGTATCCGTCGGTCTGGGTGATCGCGTTTTCCAGATCGTCTTCGAGGTCGGCCAGGAGATTGGAGGCGGTGGTGACCGCGGCGGTTTGGAAGCCGTCGACGGAGCCTTCGACGCGCGTGAGGTCGGCCAGGGCCTCGTCGACGATCCGGATCGCCCGCGACGTGTTGCCGTCCAGTCCGGACACGTCGCCGCCGGATGCGACTTGGTCGAGCGTGCCGCTGGCTCCCCCGAGCCGGGCGGCGTGGAGCCCGGGGATCGACAGGGTCGAACGGTGATCGAGACTTGAGGAGAGGGCGAAGGTCAAGGCGTCGCCGGAGACCGTGATGGTGTTGAAGTCGCCGGTGAAGCCGGGGAGAAACTCAACGTCGAAGTGGAGACCGTTCTCGTTGAACGTGACGCGGTTCCCGTCGACGGTGGCGGAGCCGTAGTCGGTGTGGGTCCCATTGATCGTGGCCGTGGCGTCGGTGCCGTTGGCCGTTCCATCCCCGTTGCCGCCGGTGACGCTGAACGTGCCCGAGGAGACGACGACGGAGATCTCGACGCCGGAGCCGTACTCGACGCTCGTCAGGGTCAGCTCATTGTCGACGGCGAAAGCCGTCACCCCGGTCAGATGGCTTTGGTCGTTGATCCGCTGGGCGACGTCGTCTTGCAGGTCTTCGCCGCTGGTGACGGTGATGCTTGCGCTTCCCCGCTCGCCGGTGAGCGTGAAGGTGGCGTTGTCGGTCACGTTCCCGCCGCTCCCCGTGTAGACGAGCTCCGCCCGGGTCGCGGTGGTGTGCACGGTGCCAGAGAGGGTAGGCGAGGAACCGTAGGGGATACGGTGGACCCTGAGATCGGCCACCTGGGTGCTGCTGGCGCCGGAGACGACGAAGTCGGCCGATCCGTCCAGGAGTCGGCGGCCGTCGATATCGGTTCCGGCCAGATCGTTGATTTGGCTGATCGCCGCGTCGATGTTGGCCTGGGCTTCGGCGCGCTCTTCGGAGTTCAGGTCGCGGTCTTCGTCCTTCACGAGCTCGGTGCGGATCGTGTCGAGCTGGGTGCGGATCTGGTCCAGGGTTGTCTGCACCTGTGTGATCATGCTACCGGCGGCCGTGACGTTGGACATCGTGGTGGTCACGGTGCCGAGGCGGGTCTGGAGCCGGCTCAGCGCCAGGAACGCCGAGGGGTCGTCGCTCGGGGCGTTGACTTTCTGCCCGGTGGCGATGCGCAGGCTGTTGATGGTCACCGCGGCGTTGGCCTCGGCGAGGCGGTTCAGCAAGGTCCGCTCGATTCCGGACAGATGCGCTCCGATGCGACCCATGGCGATTCGGTTCCCGTTTGACGGCGAGCAAGGGACTCGGTGAAGTCAGCGTTTCGTGAACCACGGGGCCAGCATTCGGCCGGCCTTGTAGAGAACGCCTTTGCTCGGAGCGGTATCTGCGGGGGCGGCCATCAGGTAGGAGCGTAGGCTGGTGAGGACCTCGCGTGCGCGGTCGCCCACGTCGGCGCGGCGGCGGTCGCGATTCTTTCGCGGACTGACGGTGACGTGGATCCTGGTCCGCGATCCGGCGATTGCGTGGGAGTCTGGGGACTTGGGGTTTGCGAGCGTTTCTTCGCGGAACTCGAGCTCGACGGAGAAGCTCACCGAGCGGTCGCCGCGCCGCCGCAAGGGGCCGGCGCGGTCGTCGATCTGGAGCCGGACGCGGTTGCCGTGGAGGGAGACGATCTTGGCGAGGTGGTCGGCGACGAACCCACGCAGCTTTTCCACGGCCATGGCGATAGGGACCGGGGTCACCAGATCCTGCTCCAGGACGACTGCCGGACAGGAGCGCGCAGACGAGAAGAATCCCCTTCGCGGGGCGGGGGCGTCCGCGTCGGCCCCCACGCCCAACTGGACCACCCGGTTGCGACCATCTCCCTTCGCCTTCAACAAGGCCCGGTCGGCACGGCGGAACATGGTTTCGGCAGTGTCGCCGGGCTGGATTTCGGTGACTCCGAAGCTGGCGGTCACGGAGCGGCCGTCCAGGCCCGGCAGGGGAGTCTGACTGAGGGCCTTTCGGATCTGTTCGGCGCGTCGAGCCGCGGAGGCGTTGTCGCAGCCAGCACAGAGGACGACGAACTCCTCGCCCCCATAGCGCGCCACCAGGTCGCCGGAGCGGCAGAAGCCCTTGAGCAACCTGGCCAGGGCCTTGATCGCCTCGTCGCCCGCCTGATGTCCGTACTTGTCGTTGACCTGCTTGAAGAGGTCCAGATCGCAGACGATCAGGCTGCACGGGACGTGCTGCTGCCTGTGGGCCTTGACGAATGCCTCGTGGACACGATCGAGCTCCGCCCGGTTCGCCACCTGGGTGAGCGGGTCCGTGATGGCCTTCTCGCGAAGACTCTGGCAGCGCTCTTCCAGGGAGGTTTCGGGCGAGGCATCGTGGAGGAGCAGGATTGCACCGACGACGGTGCCTTCTTCGTCGGCCACCGGAAAGGCGTGGGTGTCGACCGACACCGTGCGCCCGGTCCGCCCGAAGATCGTCAGCCGGCGGAGCGATTGGACGCCCGAGCGGATCGCACAAATCACCGGGCAATCGTCCTCGCCCAGCGGGTCGCCCTTTTCGTTCTGCATGTTCAACAGGCTCGGCAGCCAGTGGCGCTGAAAGACGCTGCTGCCGGCGATTCCGGTGAGGCGTTCCGCCCCGTGGTTCCATTGCATCACGCGGAGTCCGGCGTCGACGAACACGACCGCGTCGTGCATGTTGTCCAGGAGCCTGGCCGAGAAGGCGCCCTCCCCGTCCCCGAGGCGTTCCGCCGGCGGTAGCACGCTCAGTTCCCAGTAGGAGCTGACCATCTCCGGGTCGAGCGATTGGAGCCAACGCGTAGCCACTTCGCGGCGGAAGTGCGACTGGTTGCCGGCGTGCAACTCGACGAACTGCTTGACCAGCCTGTTGTCGAACTGCGTGCCGGCGAACCGGAACAGCTCGCTGGTCGCCCGCTCCAGGCTCATCGCGGAGCGGTAGACGTGATCGGTGGTCATCGCGTCGAACGCCTCGACGATGGTGATCATCCGGGACCCCAACGGGAGTTGTCCGCCGGCGAGGCGATAGCCCCGTTTGGAGCCGTCGTACCATGCCCCCACGTGCTCCACGATCTGGAGGATGGCGGGCTCCGCGCAGGCGCAGCGAAGCACTTCCAGACTCATCGTCCGCGACTGCTCGACGAGCCGGACCTCCTGGGCGTCCAAGGGGCCGGGCTTGAGCAGGACATGATCGGGGACACCGATCATGCCCACGTCGTGCAACAGCGCAGCCACCTCGATCACGTCGCGTTCGCGATCCGGCAGGCCCTTTTGCAGGGCCCACGCCGAACAGCTCAGCGCGACCCGAAGCCCGTGCCCGGCCGTGGCGGCGTGCTTGAGGCGCAAAGCGGCATAGAGGCTGCTGGCGATTCCCAGCCGGACCTGGACCAGTTGGTTGTCGGTCTCGGGCCCGATCACCGGCGGCAAGGTGCTCTCGGCCGCCGAGACCTGCTCCAGCTCCTCCAGGAGCGTGCCGAGCTGCGACATCAGTGCGGATGGCTGCGCATGAGGATCGCCGGCCGTGACGGAGTCTTCGGGCCGAGTCGATGAGCTCATGCTGTCAGCCATGGCTGCCTGCTCGCGTCAGAGCGTACGTCAAGATGGGACCGGCAGCTCGTGCAAAACCCACGACGCCCCGGCTTCCTGCCCTCATTCCCTCACGGCTGCCGGTAGGGCGGCCCGTCATTGAAACCCTAGGTCGCGACGGAACTTGGGTCAAACCGACGACCCGGCCGCAGGCACTTGCCGGCTGGATCGAGGCGCTTGGCCGCCAAACGATGATGACGCCGGTGAACGTCGTCGACATTCGGCATCGCGGTGGGCCGCTATCTCCGGCAGGAAGCGCAGAAGCGGACCTGGGCTCGGTGCTTGCCGGCAAGCCGCCGATCCGCTAAGGTGACCGTTTCGCTAGCGCGGCTGGCCGGCCGACGGCAGTGCCGCTTCGGCGCGCATCGGGAACCTCGTGCCCTCGCGTCCCGGCGCGGACCCGGTCCTCGCTTGCGGGGTTCATTCACGCCACCTGGCCATCCAAGCCGCGATTGACCACCCAGCGACAGGAGTCGTCGATGAGACTGGTAGCTTATCAGACCGACCGCGGACCTCGCGTGGCCGGGGTCCGGGACGGCGGATACGTGGATCTGAACCGCACAAGCTCCAACGTGCCGAGCTGCATCAAGGAGCTGTTGGCCCAAGGGCAAGAGGGCTTGAGGAACGCTCAGGCGGCGCTGGAAGCCGGCGAGCTGATGGCGGCCGACGCCGTGAAGCTCTTGCCCCCCATCCCCAGCCCGGAGAAAGTGATCTGCGTCGGCGTCAACTACGCCGATCACGCCCGGGAAAGCGGCATGGAGCCGCCGGCCGAGCCGGTCATTTTCTCCAAGTTCCCCTCGGCCGTTTGCGCCCATGGCGACCCGATCGTGCTGCCCCGGCTGAGCGACACGGTCGACTACGAGGCGGAGCTGGTCGTGGTGATCGGCATCGGCGGCCGGCACGTCCCCAAGGAACAAGCGCGGGATCACATTGCCGGCTACTGCTGCGGCAACGACGTCTCCGCCCGCGATTGGCAGCTCCACAAGCCGGCCGGCCAGTGGCTGTTGGGCAAGACGTTCGACACGTTCGCCCCCTTCGGCCCCGCCCTGGTGACGGCCGACGAGATCGACGACCCGGGCAACCTCGGGATCCGACTGCGTCTGAACGGCCAAACCATGCAGGACTCGAACACCGATCAGCTCATCTTCTCGGTCGAGGAGCTGATCGCGTACGTCTCCGGCGTCTCGACGCTGGCGCCGGGCGACCTGATCTTCACCGGCACGCCGCCCGGCGTCGGCATGGCCCGTAAACCCCCCGTGCTGCTCAAGCCGGGCGACACGGTCGAAGTCGAGATCGACGGCGTCGGCATCCTCCGGAACCCGGTGGTCGCCGAGGACGCGTAGCATCCCGCGGCACGGACGTCCCGCACTGGTGGGTGGCACTGGCGTCCCGCCAGTGCTGGGGCCAAAGTGCCTGCGCAGAAATGATTGGCCAATGGGGTGGCACGCCCCGAGCGCATCTTTTCATGTTGCGATTTCAGTGCTGGCGACGTTGTTCACACCAGCCCGAAGCGCAAGCGAGGAAATGAGTTGTGACGTGAGTTCTTCCTCGCTTGCGCTTCGGGTTGGTGTGCACGAGCCTGTCGTTTTCCCGAAGGATATCGTGCTAGCGCAACATCAAGAAGCGCAGCGAAGGGCGTGGTGAACTCGCAGAACACGCCCTTCGTTCCTCAGGGCGTGCCACCCACGAGGTTCTACTCGTCGATCTCCAGCTCCGCCAGGTAGATCGCCGTGATCGTCTTCCCGTCTGCGTCCTTCTCGTGCGACGAGTAGTACGAAACCAGGGCCCGCGCCGGGCTGAGCTCCACCAAACCCGGATACGAGTTATCGCCCCCGCTGGGCAGCTCGGCGAACTCGTCGAGCTCGTCGCCGGCCAGCCAGCAGAGAGACGTCTTCGCCGAGCCGGTGAGCGTCTTGCGCCCACCGACGACGTACCGCGATCCCCACTTCGTCACCAGCGGCCCGCCGATGTAGCGGTCGAGGTCCTTACGCTCCCACTCGGCGTAAGGGGGCCGCGACCGGCAGAGCTGGGCCGGAAGCGATCCCCGGCGCCCCACGGCCAGCACGCCCCCGTCCTCCTCGAACAGGAACGCCGTCTCGTCGCCGTTCTCCTCCTGGAACAAGGCGGCCTTCTTCCAGACGAGGCCGTCGTCGCTTTCCAGCATCGCCGACTCGACGATCTGGCGCGAGAACTTGCGGAAGCCCTCCGTGTCGACGAACTCATGTTTCCGCCGGCCGCAGAGATAGGCCTTCCCGCCGTGCGCCGCCGCCCGCCAGATGTAATGCCCGTACGTGCCTTCGAGCATCACCGGGCCGTTCCACTGCTGCCCGTCGGCCGTCCACGCGGCGTAGCCCAGGTGCCGGTTCAACTCGTACTCCTCGCGCGAGGGCGACTGGTCGCCGCAGTACCACGTGCCCGTGTAGACGAACAGCTTCTCCTGGAAGACGAGGAAGTGCGGGTCGCGCGTGTCCCGCTTCGCCACGCAGAACCGGTGCACCTGCTCCCAGGTCTGGGCGTCTGCGCTGGAGAGGACGATGATCGAGGCCGTCGGATGCACGGGGTGGCCATCCGGACAGCTACGCAGCGTCAGGTAGAACCGCCCCTGGAAACGGCAGAGGTCGGTGAACGCGTTGTGCTCGCCGTTGTGGAAGACCCGCCGCACGGAGACGACGTTGACTTTCGGAAGCTCGTCGGCCCGGGCACGAGCCGCTTCGATGACCGCCATCGCAAGCACCAGACAAGCCACCAGCGCCAGACGACCGCTTGCCCGGGCGGCGAGGTTGATTCGTGGAGCAATCATGGGAGCATCTCTCCGTTCAGCAAGGAAGGCACGGTGTCACTAACCAAGGCGGGCCGGGCTGCTGATGTAGCGCTCCGCCGTTTCCCGGCTGATCCGGCCCTCGCGGAGCAGGCGTTTGATCGACTCGTCGAGCGTGACCATCCCCTCGGCTCGGCCGGTGAGGATGTTGTTGTCGATCGACTCGACCTTGCCGAACCGAATGGCGCTGGCGTTGGGCGAGTTGTTGAACATGATCTCCATCGCGAGCACTCGCTTCTCGCCCGGTTGGACGCTGGGGAGAAGGTGCTGGCTGATCACCGCTCGGAGGCTCAAGGAGAGCTGGGAACGGATCTCGCGCTGCGCGCTCTGGGGGAAGATGTCGGTATACCGGGAGATCGCGCCTTTGGCATCGCGGGTGTGCAGCGTGGAGAGGACGAGGTGGCCCGTCTCGGCCGCACTGAGCGCCATCTGCGCGGTCTCCCGGTCGCGGATCTCTCCGACCAGGATCACGTCGGGGTCCTGGCGAAGCCCGAACTTCAGGCCGTCGGCGAACGTGTGGACGTCCGGGCCGACCTCGCGCTGCGTGACGACCGACCCCGGCGTCTTGGGAAACAGGTACTCGACCGGCTCCTCGACCGTAATGATGCGATATCCCCCCTCCCGGTTGAGCAGATTGATGATCATCGCCAGCGACGTCGTCTTCCCCGACCCGGCCACCCCGGAGATGAGCACCAGTCCGTTGCGGCAGTGGGCGAGCCGCCGGGCCAGCGCCTCGGGAAACCCCGCCCACTCGAAGTCGGGAATCACGTCCGGGATCACCCGAAAACAGGCCCCCATCCGCCGGCCGCTCACAAAATAGTTGGCACGGAATCGCTGCCGCCGGTCACCGAGGGGCAGCTCCAGCGAGAAGTCGACGTTCTTGTCGGCCCGGAAGCGATCCATCGCCTCGGCCGGACAAAGGGGCGCGAGCAGTCCTCGGGCCGCTTCGCCGTCCAGCGGGGCCTCGTCCAACCGGCGCAACTCTCCGTGGACGCGCAGGACGGGCGGATGGTCCGCGACCACGTGCAGGTCCGACGCTCCCGCCTCGACCGCTTGTGCCAGCCAGCTTCGCACCCGATCCGGGCAGACGGGGTCGCGTTCGGTAGTGCTCATGGAAAGCCTCTGCGCAACGCTCCTCGTCAGTTCCCCGTTTATCCCTCTCGTTCCCAGGCTCTGCCTGGGAACGCCCTAACGCGAGGCTCCGCCTCGCCGCCAAACACGCTGTCTCCCACGATTCGGCCGAGCAACCCAAGACCTGCCACGCCTTGCGTCGCGCCCGCGGACGCTCGGCAAGGCGAGCACAAGGCGTTTCCGGACGCGAAACGTCCCGCCCAGTGCGTTCCCACGCAAAACGTGGGAACGATGAACGGTTACCCTCTGCGCAACGCTCCTCGTCAGTCGCCCGCTTCCATCAGCCGCTTGCGATACGGCGGCTCCAGCCCCGCCTTGGCGATGATCTCCTTGCCCGACGCTTTCACCTCGGCGGGCTCGCCGATGTGGTTGTCGCGCCAGGTGTGCCAGTCGCGTTGGCACTGGTTGAAGCGTACCAGCTCGGCGGCCGTGTTGTAGATCACGTTCTCTTCGAAGAGGTAGCCCTTGCTGCCCTGGTCGATGAACATGCCGTTGTTGGGGGCGCCTTGGGCGTAGCGGCTGCGGTGGACGTCGTGCAGGTGGTTGGCGCGGAACACGGTGCCCGGCTGGAACCCCAGGGTGTAGATGCACCCTCCGTCGCAGAGCCGGTTCATCACGTCGTAGACGTCGTTGGCCTCGACCAGGATCTCCTTGCAGGGCGTCGGCTCGGGGTTCCACTGCCAGCCGACGGAGATCCCGCTGTAGGGGAGATCGTGGACCAGGTTGTGGGCGACCCGGGCCTGCTGGGCGAAACCGATCCAGATGCCGATCGCGCCGTAGTACTCGACGCCGCAGGCGTGCACGTGGTTGTTGGCGATGCGGTCCCGCTTGGGCACCTCGGCCTCGGCGCGCGGCCCGCCGAGCATGATCCCGTTGCCGCTCACGTCGAAGACGTGGTTGCCCTCGACGACGTTGTCGTGGCAGCTCGTCACCAGCTCGATCCCGCAGCCGCTGAGGCGGGCCATCGTGCAGTCCTCGATGCTCGATTTCTCGACGTAGTCCCAGCGGATGGCCGCGGGCACGCGACCCCAGGGCCGCGTCCAGTCCTTGCCCACGGTACAGTGGCACGCCTGGATGCCCATGTAGCCGCCCTCGGGGAGATCGAGATGGGTGTGCTCGAAGCGGACGCCCTGGAAATGCAGGTTGCGCACGGGCTCGTCGGGCGTGCCCTTCACCTCGACGAGCCGCTCGGCCATGGGGGCGATGACCTCAGCCGCGGCCATGTCTTCCCCGGCCGGCGGCCAGTAGCTCAGCACGCCGGTCTTGCGATCCAGATACCACTCGCCCGGCTGGTCGAGCATCTCGGGGGCGTTCTCGAAGCAGCACCAGCGGCCCGGTCCGGGGCGGATGGCGCTGTGCCCTTGCGCGTGCGGCGGGGCCAGCACGACGACGCCGGCGCCCGGATCGATGCTCTGGACCGGCAGCCGGTTGATCGCCCAATTCCCGGCGACCATCACCTCGATATCCGCCGGGTTCGACCAATCGCCGAGCAGGCCGGCGGGGGCCGTGAGCGTGTAGCGGGAGAGGTCGGCCGCCAGGTCGGCGCCCTTGAGTTGCCGGCAGGGATTCTCGTCATCCTTGTTGGGCGTTCGGGCGCGGACGGCGCGGCGGCCGTTCACCCAGAGGTGCCGCGGATACCACTTGCCCTCGCCGACGCCGGGCACCTGGGCCGTCCAGATCTCGCCCTGGCCCCGCTTCCAGCCGTTGATCGGCCGCCCGCCGCTTACGACCACCTTCTCGCCCGGGGCGGCCGCGTACGTGATCGCGTGCTCGTCGGTCCCCGAATCCTCCGGGCCGAACGCGAGCGGCTCTTCGATCCGGTAGGTGCCTTCGCGGATCACAACCTTCACGTCGGCGGCAAGCCCGGCGGCGATCAACTGCCGGACGGCGTCTCTCGCCTTGCCGATCGTGGCGAAGGGTTTCTCCTGGGTGCCGGCGTTTTCGTCGCTGCCGCCGGGGGCGACGAAGAACTGGGTGCCGGCGGATTGCGCGTCGGCCCACGGTAGCATCGAAGCCAACGCCAACATCGCCGCGGTAAGGATCGCCTGTCTCATCTCGACTTCCTCCCCATTCGCCGTGGTTTTCTGGATGTCCGCGCCAGGGCATTTCGGCTGTCCCGGTCTCGATACGTGATCGTAACCTCCCGCTGGGCGGCGAGCAACAAGCACCTACGGGAGGCCCTGGGCAAGCAGCACCCAGAGGAGGTCTTCGACGACAACCGGCAGGCCGAAGCCTTCACGGCCCTTCCAGGCGCACCTCAAGCAACGTCAGGTCGTCCTCCAGACGGATCGCGTTGGAGTACTTCAGCAGCTCCTCTTCCAGGGCGTCCATCCGAATATCGTCGGTGGGATACCCCTGCCGTTTCAGAATGTCGATCAGCCCGTCGATGCCCAGCATCTCCTCGGCGGCGTTGTGCACCTCGATCGCCCCGTCGCTGAACAGGAGGAGGCGGTCGCCCGGGTGAATCTCGACGCGGGCCTCCTCGTAGGTGGCCCCCTCCATGATGGCCAGCGGGAGCCCCGGGTTTTCGATGCGCTCGAAAGCCCCTTCCGGGCGCACCAGCAGCACGGGCGGCCCTCCGGTCCCGGCAAATCGGAACACGCCGCCGGCCAGGTCGATCAGGCCGCACACGGCCGTGGCAAACGACGCGTCGCACTTGACCAGGCGGACCAACTCCTCGTTCATCCTCCCGGCGAATTCCACGGGACTCGCCAGCAGGTGGTGGTATCGCTCCCACAACGAGCTGAGGTGCATCGTGTAGAGGGCCGCGGCGATGCCGTGGCCGGTCACGTCGGCCACGATCAGGCCATATCGGTCCTCATCGAGCTTCCTGATGGCGTAGTAGTCGCCGCCGATGATCCCGTGCGGGATGTAGTGCGCGGTGAACGTCACCCGGCTATCCTCGGGCAGGTCGTGCTGCAAGGCGAGCTGTTGGATGGCCTGGGCCCTCTCCAAATCGTGGACCGCGGCCGAGGCGTCTCGGAACGTCTCCACGCCGCCGATCACCTCTCCGGAAGCATCGCGGATGGGGGCGACGCTCACCTGCATCGGGATCCGCCGACCGTCCTTCCCCTTCGCATACACCAGGAGCGAGCCCTTGCTGCCGGTGGCGGTGATGATTGCCCGGTGCAAGGGGCAGAACTCCTCGCCGCACAACCGATGCCCGTCCTTGTCGATGTGGCAGAGGACGTCGTCGAAGCACTGGCGCCCGACCACGTCCTCGGCCGTCCAACCGGTAATCCGCTCGGCCGACTTGCTCCAGTAGGTGATCCGGCGGTCGAGATCGCAGACGTAGACGCCGTCGCTCAGCGAGTCGATGATCGCCCCCACGTCGAGGTTGGACGCGTCCATGTCGGTTCTCCAGGGAAAGACGCGAAGTGATGAGCGGTACGCGGCTGCACGGGTGCACAACGGCCTCCGTGCAGTATACCCGCAGACCCGTCGCCGGCAACCATGCCCCGCTCATTCCTCATTGCTGACTGCGTCGATCGACTTAGGATCGGCCGAAGAATAACTTCCCGGCTTCAGTAGCAGGCACACGCCGTGTGCCGTCCGCCGGTTACGGCACACGCCGTGTGCCTACTACTCCGCAGATGCGGGAGTTATTTCTCGGCCAATCCTTGCCCGCGGCGGACGACTGCCTCCACCCGGACCCGGGCCGCGTCGCTCGGCAGCGTGACCGTGCCCGTCGCCTCGTCGAGCGGGGCCGGTTCGCCGTTGAGCCTGACGGACGTGAGCTTGCCGCGCGTGCGAATCCGCAGCTTCGTTGCCCGCGGGCGATACCGCGTGGGCAGCTCGATCAGGCCGGTGACGCGATCTTGTTCGGCCTCGAGGCGGAAGCTCGTGGGGCCGAAGCGGGTCTGGAGCCGCTCGACGCGGATCTCCCCTCCCGGCTCGAGCCAGGCCCGGGGCGTCGCCCGGCAGTAGACCAGCTCGTCCCCCTCGTCGTAGCAGAGCATTCCGGTCAAGAGCCGGGTGTAATAGCCCATCGGCCAGGGCGCCAGGTCGTAGACCCGCCTCGCCCCCCACGAGCGATGCTCGTAGGTGGTGAGCGTTTGCCGGGCGGATTGCGTGGCCAAGGTGCTGTACAACGTGTAGATGGCGTGCTCCGGCTGGTCGCGGCGGAGATAGGCGCACGCGTGGCCGAGGAAGTGGCCTTCGTCGGCCAAGTTGGGGGCCATCACGAACAGGTTGTCTTCGAGGTTCCCCAGCACCCAGCTTTCCATGGGATCGCCGGGCGGGACGATGCCCGAATCGAGGATCCCCTCCTGGGCCCCGTCCACGACGGCGGCGTACCACATGGTCTCCTCGCGGCCGTCGGATTCGAGATAGCCGGGCACGTAGGGCACAAACACCCCGTCGTTCAGGCGGACCGGCTCCCGCCTGCGAGCGGCCAGGCGAAGCCCGCGGAGCACGCAGCGGCGGTAATCGTCGGCCGCCCGGCGGAACTCCGCCGCCCGCGGATGGTCGATTCGCTCCAGCACGTTCACCACTTCGTTGAACCCCATCCAGTTGATGCAGTCGGTGAACGTGCTGGTGCCGCCCGAGCCGTCGGTCACCCGCCCCGGCGGCAGCCACCCGTGGTTGATCGGGCGCGACCCGCCCGGCTCCTCCCGCATCGTCAGCTTGCGCTGCGAGACGGTCCACTCCAGGCTCTTGATCAGGGCGGGGAGCTTTTCGTCGAGCCACGGGCGATCGTCGGAGAAGAGGAAGTGCCGGGCGGCCGCCCATTGGAACCAGCCGTGGTAGTTGAGCCAGAGCACGGCCGTGTATCGCTCGGGGGCGGTGAAGAAGCCGTCCCAGGTGGTGTACGCCTCGGAGGCCTCGCTCGCCTGCGAGCCCTGCCAGCGGAAGCCGGCCTCGAGATACTGCCGGGCCTCCTCAAAATGCCCGCGACGCGAGAGGCCCTCGATCCCGTAGGCCGTGGCGTGGAGCCAGACGCGGTCGTAGACGATCGGGCTGGTCTTCAGGGCGTAGTCGCCCTGCGTGTCCAGGTCGCCCGTGACGAGCGTGCGGGGGTAGAGCGTCTTGTACTGGTTCACCACGACCGGATCGGGCACGTCGATCGTCGCCCCGCGGGCCAGCCGCTCGTCCCAATACTGCTTGGTCCGCAGCAGGGCCGCTTCGAACCCCCGCTTGACGGCCCGCTCGACGAGCGGCCTCTCCACCGCAACGTAGGGGATCACGAGGTCGGCGCGCTGGTCATCGGGGACGATCTTGACGAGCACCCGCTCATCCGCGGCCGACTCGACCGACGCCGTGGCATGATCGACGGCCAGCACGACGCGATCGCCGACCAGCAGGAGCCCGCCTTCGATCCGCGCCTTGGCCAAGTCCTGAAGCGGCTGCTTGGGCCCGCGCCAGTAGTCGGGCGCGATCGCAAGCCACAGCGGCGCGTCGCCCGAGGTGCGCTCGAACCGCACGAACGCCCCCAGCGGCTCGTTGCCCGTGCGGACCTCCTCGCCGTCCAAGGGATAGGCGAGCGCGGTGGCTCGGGCGCCCGTTTCGCCTTCGTGCCATTCGGTGTGGACGATGATGTGATAACCGTCCTCGATGCTCTGCGTGACCGAAGGGTCGCCGTGCTCTCGGAACGTGGGCGTGTCGCCGAGGCCGAGACTCACGGTGAAGTGCTCCGCCGCCGGATGCCCGGTGCCGTGACCCGACCCGGAGCTTACGCCGATGCACCCGTTCGATAGCACGTAGAACTCCTGGCACACGTTGGGCCAGCCGAGGAACATCCGCCGGTGCTTGACGTCCGGGATCCGGTCGCAGAAGTACCGGAAATCGACCTCCGGCATGGAGGCGAGCGACTCGCTCACGCGCGGTGCCGGGCCGCGCGGCGTCCGATAGGCGAACTCGAAGGCCCGGTCCTCGAGCCGGTCGCGAGTCTCGTCGTATCCGGTCAGCTCGAAGTACTGCTCGCTCGTCGAGCGGAACGGCTCCTTGCGAGCGGCTTCCACCTGGGCGGCACGCGCGGCGATCTCCGCTTGCTTCGACGCGAAGTCGCCGTCGGCGCAGGCGAAGACCCCCAGGCCCCGAAGCCACACGAACGGCTCGCGGCGGAGTTGGGCCGCAGAGAGCGTGAAGCCGTAGTCGTCGCCCAGCTCGACGCGAAACGACCCGCTGGCCTCCAGGGGAAGCCCGGTGGCGCCGTCCGATCCGAGCAACGGCAGGATCTTCCGGGCCACGTGGACGCACGCGCCGCCCGGCATCCCCGGCTTGGGCCGCGGGGCCTCGACCCGGACGTCGCCCTCTTCGGTGGACGCGATACGCACGGATTTCAGCCACGGGCGCTCGTCGGTCGGGTCTTCCCACTGGACGGTGAACGTCTCGTACTGGGCCTGATCGCGCCGCGTCAAATCGGCTTCCGAAACGGGCGCGAGGCGCAAGAGGTCGCAGCAGGAGACCCCGTCGGCGTCCTTTGCCGCGCGAAGACGCAGCTTGGCCCCGCGCGCCGCCCGAAGCACGCCGAGATGCTGCCACTCGGCGCGGCCGTACCCGCGCGACTTCCCGGCCAGCTCACACGTCACCCACCGGCCGTCGTCCAGCTCGATCTCGATCGGAATGACCTCGGCCCGGCTTCGACCCCGGTTCGGCAGGGCGGAAACGATGAACGGCCCTTCGGCCGGAACGGTCCACTCAAGGGCTGCGTCTTCCTGCTCGGGTGCGATAAACGCGAGCCCAAAGCCCACGTCGCCCGAGAAGCTCCGCCCGTAGTCCTTCAGGTTGATCGAAGGCGGGCCGGCGGCCGCCGCGTCGCTGCCCAGGTCGTCCAGGTAGAGGGAGGGCGAGAAGACGACGTAGTCGAGCGTGGTGACGGTGTCGGCCTGCGTGTCCGATCGGGTTATTTCCACCATGTCGCCCGGGCGGAGGCGGATGGGCCGGTCCGTGACGCGAAACAGCCCGGACGAGCAGAGCCCTTCGTACCGGCCCATGTCGTCGCGAGGGCAATCGTCCGGCGAGAGCCCGTTGGCCAGGCGGGTCTGATCGACGGCGACTTCCACGTCGCCCACGCGGACGGCGACGTCCCGGGCCCCGCGCGGGTGCCGCACCCAGGCCAGGTAGACGTAGTACGCGCCCTCGGGCGCGGCGACGCGGATCTTGCCCGGCGGCGAGCAGGCCGGGCGCGACTGCGCTTCGAGATACGTCCCTCCCAGCGCGTAAGGGCTCGTGCCGATCGCGAAGTCCGCGGTGGGTTGGACGGCTGCGACGGCGAGGTCGGAAACCACCACGTCGTCGGCCGGTGCTTCCACGCTCACCAGCACGGCCGCAAGCACGAGCCCGAGGGACATGACCGCACCCCCTTTCGTTGCCCCAAGTAGCACAGGCATCCTGCCTGTGCTCGGATCAGAAACCTTGCCGGTGCTGCCATCATACAGGCTGGAAGCCTGTTCTACAGTCATACAGGCTGGAAGCCTGTGCTACGAGCTTGGTGACAACCGCGGTCGTCCGTTGAAAGTGTGCTTGAATCGTCGCTATGGCTTCTGCGCTTCGGCGGACCAGCGGACCAGTTGGCCATAGAGCTTCTCGATCTCGGCCGGCTCGACCTGCCCGTCCCACAACGCCACGGCGTACCGCAGCTCGAGCGGCTCGGCCGCCTTGACCACCAGCGGCTCGTGATCGAGGCCCAAGGTTGCCGCCAGGTAGGCGAAACGGGAATCCATCGTGAACCACGTGGCCGGGTGCCGCGGGTTTCCGGGGCAATCGAACATGGCGACCGTAACGGGCTTTCCGTCGGCGGCGGCTGAATAGGCGCACCAACGGGAGCGGACGTCGTTCGTGCCCTCCACGCCCGCCTTGCCGTCGGCGTTGACGAAGCGGCCGCCGGTGTCCATCGACTGCACAAACCGCATCCCCAGCCCGAAATAGGTCGAACCGGTCAGCGTGACCGACTCTTTGCCCGGCGGCGCGGCAAGCGACGTGCTCCAGACCACGAGCGAGGCGGCCGGGTCGCCGGTGCGGCAGACGTCGACCGTGCGCCGCTCCTTGGCCACTAACGTTTCCGCGTCCGGCCCGACCCAGTCGATCTCTTGCGCGAGCGTGCACCACGCCACGCCGTCGCGCACGGATGAAGAGGTGTCCGCAAGCCGGACGTGCTTCTCGTGGCCGCACTTCTCGTTCTCCGACCAGAAGTCGACGCCGTCTATGGCCACGGCGAACATCAGGCTGTGATGGTGCAGGTGGTCGAACGGGGCGTCGCGAAGCACGTTCACCCCACCCGGCGAATACCACGCCTTGACGTACGGCTTCCTCGGCCGCTGCACGTACTGGTACTCGAGCACCGGCCGGTCGCCTGCGGCCACCTTCACCACCGATCGATCGCTGGTGATTTCGAGCGCGTCTTGGCCGTGGGCCGGAAGGCCGGCGACCAGGAGCACGCCGGCGGCGGCGGCGACGATCGCCGCCCGGCAACTCGACGTTCGTCTCAGAACAAGGGGGAACGCATCGATGGACATGGTCGGACTCTCCTTGAATACTGCGGCCGGCGAAGTAGCAGGCACACGCCGTGTGCCGTCTGCGGGGCGACCAGCACGCCGCAGAGTCGCTCGGGACGCGTCGTTGCTCTGACCGGAACATGACATCCGCGGACGGCACACGGCGTGTGCCTGCTACTTTCATCGAACGCCGTGAACGGTTGCGCGGCCGGCAAGGCGCAAGGGAAACGCGACTCGCGACGGGCCAACGTCACCGGAAACCCCGCCCGGCAACGTCGCCGAGCGGCTCTGCTACCAGGATAACGGTTGGGACACGGGATGCAATCGCGAGGCGGGCCGTGTCCCCCAAACGGCCGGGGCGGGGGTTGTTCCCGGCACGTCGCGTGGTCATCATGATCGCTGCACGCGGACCGACCCCGCGCCCGTTTCCCTGCGAGAAAGGCCGTCATGAGCACGACAAACCCGGCACTCCGGCTTGGCTGCGCCCTCCTCCTGCTGACCACTTGCGCCTTGGGGGCGGAGCCGACAAGAGACCCGAATCAAGCGGACGCGGGCGGCGAAGCGGCTGCCGTCCGCTGCGAGCGGCCGCAGTTCAGCGGCGTCTTTCCGCACCTGGCCGCCGTGGCCGACTCGTACTCCGAATGCGGCATCGGGGCCGTGGTCCCCTGGGCCGATCGGCTCTGGTACCTGAGCTACGTCTCGCACAAAAGCGGCGGCGGGGTCGGCCTCTACGAGATCACGCCCGACCTCGAGATCCACAAGCGGCCGGAAAGCGTCGTCGGCACGCACGCCGGGCGCATGATCCACCGCGAGTCGAATCAACTGATCATCGGGCCGTACATAATCGACGCGAAGGGGAACGCGCGGGTAATCGAGGGGCTGACCGCCGAGCGGGTCACGGCCGTGATGCGCCATCTGACCGACCCGGCCGGCAAGGTCTACGTCCAGGCCATGGAGGGCGGCTTCTACGAAGTCGACGTGCGCACGCTCGCCTCGCGCCGGCTGTTCGACCTCAGCAAGGAAGAGCTCGGCATCCAGGGCACGGCCCATTTCAAAGGAGGATACACGGCCCAGGGACGCGTCGTCGTCGCGAACAACACCTACCATGACGGCGACCAGCGCCGGGGCACCGGCGGCGGGCGCCTGGCCGAATGGGACGGCGAGACCTGGAACGTCATCCACCGGACCGCCTTCTGCGACGTGACCACCGCCGGGGGCATCCACGGGGCCCCGTCGGACGACGCCCCGCTCTTTGCGATCGGTTGGGACCGGGCCTCGGTGCTGCTCGCCGTGTTGGCCGACGGCAAGTGGTCCACCTATCGCCTCCCCAAGGGCAGCCAATCGTACGACCACGCCTGGTGCACCGAGTGGCCGCGGATCCGGGAAGTGGCCCCCGGCCGGTTGATGATCGACATGCACGGGCTGTTCTACACCATGTCGCCCGATTTCGCGCCCGGCAGCGCCGGCGGCCTCGTGCCCCTGGCCTCCCACCTGCGCATGACGCCCGACTTCTGCCCTTGGCGGGACAAGCTCGTCCTGGCCGGAAACGAGCTCTCCTCCCTGAATCACCGGCACCGAACCGGAGGGCAGCCGCAGTCCAACCTCTGGCTCGGATCGCTGGAAGCGATCGGCCGGTGGGGCAAGCCGGCGGGCTGGGGCGGCCCGTGGTATCAAGACGAAGTCAAGGCCGGCGTCCCCTCCGACCCGTTCCTTATCGCCGGGTTCACCAACCGGACGCTCCACCTGTTCCAAGGCCCGGCCCCGACCCGGATCCCCCGGTGCACCGACCGCTTCGAGATCGTCGAGCTGCCGGAAACGCTCGCCGGGCTCGACTACGTGACCATCGAGCGCGGGTCGATGGAGAAGCCCGCACCGGGGTATTCCTTCCAGGTAAACAAGGACGTCGTGGTCTACCTCGCCGTTCACGACCGGGGCCGGACGGAGCTACCCGACGGGTGGCGGAAGACCCCGATGAAGATCGTCTGGCAACACACCGGCCTCTACTCGGACACGATCTACCAGCGGAGCTTCCCCCAGGGCACCGTCGAGATCCCCGGGCACGACGGCCACAACGAGCTGACGCACTACGGCGTGCCGCACCTGTGTTTCGTCCGTGACGCTTCGCCGCGCGGAGACGGGCCGGCGATCGCCGGCTTGCCCGCCGGGCTTGGGGCGAAATGGGGGAAGCAGGAGAAGATCGCCCCGCCGGCCCGCGCGGCCTTCACCCTCGAAGTCGACGAGCGCGGCACGGGCGAGTGGGTGCCGTACACGACGATCACGCTCCCCGCGAGCGGATACGCCTATCACGTCTTCCCGGACGACTTCCGCGGCACGTGGATCCGCGTCACGGCCGACCGCGATTGCACGGCCACCGCCCAGCTCTTCTTCGGATCGCACTTCGGCTCGCGTTCCCCGGGCGAGCCAGCCGGTGCGCCGTCGCCCAGCTTCCGGTCGCTTTCGCCCGTAACCGAGCCACGCCCGAGGATTCATGGCGGTCTCGTCCCGTTTGCCAACCGGCTCTGGCTCATCTCGTACGTCCGCGACGCGGATGGCCGGGCCGAGGGCGGGGCGCTCTATGAGCTCGACGAGGACGTGAAGTTCCGCAAGCGAGCCGAGTCGCTCCCCGGCGTGTTCGCCAACCGGAAGATGGTCGCCGGGCTGTTGAGCATCGGGCCACACCTGATCAGCGACGACGGCCGCGTGAGGACGTTCGCCGCCCTGGCCGGCGAGCACGTCGTCTCGTCGATCCGGCACCCGCAGCCCGGCAAGATCTACTTCCTCACCGGCGACGGCCGGCTGCTGGAGGGCGACCTGGAGACGCTCGAAGTGACCGAGGCGGCCGATCTGCCCGCCGCGTTGGGGCTCGAACCCCAATCGCTCCGGTTCAAGGCCGGGCACCGGGTGGGCGATACGCTCCTGGTCGCCGCCAGCTCGCCCGACGGACGAACCGGCTGCCTGGCCCAGCGCGACGGCGAGCGGTGGACCGTGGTCGACCGCGCGGCGTTCGCCGAGATCAGCAACCTCGGCTCGATGAGCGAGGCGGTGGTGGCCACCGGGTGGGACCGGGCGTCGGCCATCTTGAAGCTCCGGGACCGCGCCGGGCAGTGGAGCACGTGCCGCCTGCCCAAGGCGAGCCCGGCCTACGACACCGCTTGGACCGGCGAGTGGCCGCGAATCCGCGAAGTGGTCACCGAGCGGATGCTGATGGACGTGCACGGGCTCATGTACGAGGTCTCCGGGCTGACGTACGCCTGGAGCATACGCCCCATCACGGCCCACGGCCGGGCGATCTCCGACTTCTGCTCCTGGCGGGGCATGCTCGTGTTGGCGGGGAACGACGCAGCCGCGGAGCCCAACTCGAACTACGTGCGCGGCGGGGCCGATTGCGGCTCGTGGCTCGGCAAGACCGACGACCTCTGGCAGCTCGGCAAGCCTGTGGGCATCGGGGGGCCGTGGCTCCAGACGCCCGTCCGGGCCCGCGAGCCTTCCGACCCGTACCTGATGGCCGACTTCGAGCACAAGCGGGTGGAGCTAAGTCACGACGCCGCCGGGGGCGTCGCGTTCACCGTCGAGGTCGACCCCACGGTCCAGCGAAAACACTGGCAGCCGTACAAGACGATCACCGTCCCGCCCGGCGAGAAGATCACCCACGAGTTCCCGGCCGGCTTCTCGGCCCATTGGGTGCGCGTGGGCGTCGACCGAGACTGCACGGCCACCGCCCGATTCATTTACGACTGACGCACGCTCAGTATGCCGGCAATCCGGGCACCCAGCCGTAAGGGCGGCCGAAGAGCGTGTTGTCGTGGGCGAGGACGCGGCCGTCGCCGACGAAGAACGTGTGGAAGTCGTCGACGATCAGGTTGTAGGCCGACCCGTAGCCGGGCCCGGCGTCGGGCGACTCCTCGACGTGCTCGTACCACGGCCCGGGCGCCGGGGCCTGCTCCAGCCGATCGATCGACACCGCGCCTCCCACGCCGCGAAGCAGGTCGCCGGTCGCCAGCTCCTTGGCCATGCGCCAGCCTGTGCCGGACACGAAGAACATGTGGCCCCGGGTTGCCTCGATCACGTCGGAGCCCACGTGGACTTTGACCATCGGGGAGGGATTCCGCGTGGTCGTTTCCAGGACCGGCTTGTAGGCCAGCTCGCCCGACTCGGGGTCCTGCGAAAGCACGCGGTCGCCCACCTTGACCTCTTCGATCGGCACCGGCCCGGTGACGGTCCAGACCTTCGTGTTGCGCGCGAAACAGGAACTCAGATAGATCGCGGTTGGACGCGAGTCGGGAAGACTGTGCGAGCGGGGCTCGGGGCGTGAGGGAAGCTGCACATAGCTGGTGGTCCAGTAGTGCTCTCGATAGACGGGCTTCTCCGTGGGCCCTTGCGATGGAAGGTCTTCGTAGGGGGTCTCCAACTCATAACGGTCATACCACGAATCTCGCCACCAAACCCACCAATCAGTTGCCTTCGTTCCGGCATCGACGCCCGTCGCGCGACGCAGGGCGTCCTGAATCCGCTGGTTGAGCCGATGGATTGCCGCGTTCACCAGTTCCACCTGTCGTTGCGTTGCGGCTGCACTGGCTGCCGCTTGACTACGGGCCCTCTGACCTGCCACGGAGGTCGCCATTGACCAAGCTCCGTCTCGCCTGGCGTTGCCATCCGCGACGGCACCGAGATGCGTATCCACGTAAGATTTCAGGTTGCATTCATCGATCAAGCGCCCTGCTCGGTAGATGGAAACCGTATCATTCTCATCGACGTCGTAGACCCAATCAGGGATGCCGTCGTCCGTCGGCGCAGAGGGAACGGACGGTGTGCCCCGAACGTACATCGATTGAGACGAGGTCCCATAGTAGTCGGCGTTGAGCCCCTCGCGGGAGAAGGCCTGCTGATAGCTCACGCCACCCCCGGAGTGGCTCACGATGGCGAAAGCCGCCTCCACGGGCGTGGCCATCCCGGCCATGAGCAACGGAACGTAGCTCTCCATCGGGCGTTTGCCCAACGCGTCGGCGGCCGCCTCGCGAACCTCGTCGATGGGGTGGCCGATCGCAGTCTGGACCAGGCACCGGGTGGTCCAAGGGGCCGGGGTCGCGTCGAGAACCTCGACCAGCTTCTCGCTCAACTCCCGATACGCCTCTTGCTCCTTCTTGTCGTCCCAGTCACACCGCTTCTGGATAGCGCGATCCAGCCCGGCCATGGCGGCCAGGCATTCCGCCGCTTCCAGCCGGTCGATCGCTTGCAGTTCGTGTTCGATCGACTGGGTAGGCGCCGAGTCGCCTTCCCGCATCGCCCGAAGCCAACGCTCGACCAGCGGCGTCCAGTGTTTCTCCCAACGTTTTCCTGCCTGCGGCGACGGGCGCCGCGGTTCCTGGGCCCGCGTTTGCGTCTTGGGGTCCTCGTCGATCTCGGCCCGCGTGAGCAACTGGCCGCGGAACCAGCGGACGCCCAGGCTTCGCAGCGCCTCTTCATGGTTCGGCTGACACTGGAGCACGTGCAGCCAATGGACCTTCGCCTCGGCGTCGAGGTCGTGGTCGCGGCAGAATCGGGCCAGGGCAAGCTCGCCGGTCGGCGTGCCCGCGTGCGTCTGGCGCAGACGCCGGTATTCGGCCAGCGACCGGTCGGCGCTTCCCCGTCGCTCCGCCTCCTCAACCGGGAGCCACTCGCCCCCCATGCGGACGTATCCCGCGTGCCCCCGGGCCGAGGCGCATTGCGGGTCGACGTTTAGGGCCTGCCGGAGCAACTGGCCGCGTCGGGCCTGGTCGCCGGACGCCTCCGCCTCCAGCGCCGCCTGAGTCAACTCCGCGGCCGAAGGCCCCTCGCCGACCGTCGCGGCAGGTTCGTCGGCCCAGCCGGGCGATGGGAACATGGCCAGGGTGAAGACGACACCGGCCGTCAACCCGAACGCGAGGATGCGAGGGATCATGGCACCGCTCCTTCTCGTTCCGGGAAAAAGGGAACTTCACCCCCAGGATGCTTCCTACCAAAATCGCCCTATTGTGTCAATCACCGCGTCGACTTGTGCCCCGTCGGAAGGGGCCGGTTGCCCGCCGGGTGGCCCGTTGGTAGCATGCTCTTGGCCGCCTCGGTCCCCACGACCGTGGCGGGGCCGTCGACGACCCAACACCTGCGCGGACTCCCCGTTTGTCCCCGAAGTCCCACCCGAAGGAGGCAATCCCGATGTGTCCCGTCATCCCAGGCAAGTGTCGACTCGTCCTCCCGATCCTGCTCACCCTCAGCGTCGGCCTTTGGCTCCCCGGCGCGGCCCGTGCGGCCGAACCCGAATTGAAGGTCGGGCTCGCCCGGGCGAAGATCACGCCCGATGGCCCCATCCGGATGGCCGGCTACGGCTCGCGCAACAAGCCTTCCGAGGGCGTGCTCGCGGATCTGTTCGCCAAGGCCATGGCGATCGAGGACTCCGAGGGCGAGCGGGCCGTCCTGCTCACCTCCGACGTGATCGGCTACAACGCCCGGGTGGCCGACTTGGTCTGCCGGAAGATCATGGAGAAGACCGGGCTGGAGCGCCGGCAGATCCTGCTCAACCCCTCGCACACGCACACCGGCCCGGTGATCGGCGTTCCGGGCTCCACGGGGTATGGGTTGGAGGGCGAAGAGGCCGAGCGCGTTCACCAATACACGGCGAAGCTTGCCGGCACGCTGGCCACGCTCGCCGCCGACGCGCTCGCCGATCGGAAGCCGGCGCGGCTCTCGTGGGGGATCGGCGTCACGCACATCGTGATGAACCGGCGCGAGTTCACCGAGCGCGGCGTCAGGCTCGGCTTCAATCCCCGCGGCTACGTCGACCGCGGCGTGCCGGTGCTCCGCGTCGATTCGCCCGAGGGGGAGCTGCGGGCGCTGGTGTTCGTCTGCGCGTGCCACAACACGACCCTTGGCGGCAACCACTACGAAATCTGCGGCGACTATGCCGGCTTTGCCCAGGCGCACGTCGAAGGTCAACTGCCGGGCGTGCAGGCGATGTTCATGATCGGCTGCGGCGGGAGCGCGAACCCCTACCCCCGCGGCACCGTGGAAGCCGCCCAACAGAACGGGCAAAGCCTGGGGGCGGAGGTCTGTCGCATGGCGGCTGAGAAGCTTGCGCCGGTGCGCGGGCCGTTCTCGGCAGCGCTGGAGTACGCCGATTTGCCGCTTGCGCCGGTGCCTCCGCGCGGAGAGTTGGAGGAGATGGCCAAGGGCCCGAGCTACCTGGCGTACAACGCCAAGCGGATGATCGAGGCCCTGGACCGGGGCGAGTCGCTCCCCACGGTGTACCCCGCCCCGATCGCCGTCTGGCAGTTCGGCGACGACCTGACGCTGGTCGGGCTTCCCGGCGAGGTGGTAGGCGGCTACGTGCCGCTGGTGGAAGACGCGATCGGACACCGCAAGCTGTGGGTCGCCGGCTACGCGAACGACGACTTCGGCTACCTGCCCAGCAAGAGGGTCCTGGCCGAAGGCGGCTACGAGACCCGCGGCTTGATCCCCGACGTCGGCTTCTTCGCGCCGGAGGTGGAGGACGCGGTCGTCGCCAAGGTCCGCCGGATGGCCGAGAAGGCCGGGCGGACGCTTCCGGAATGAGAAGGCAGATGCACTGTGGAGACACGGAGGGCGTGGAGTGACGGCCGTCAGCCCCACCCCTCGTTCCCAGGCTCTGCCTGGGAACGGACGGATTCGGCAGGCTCTGCCTGCCGTCGGCACGCGCCGCTGGAGCGTGCTGCTTGCTTCCATTCCCGCTTCGGGCGAGGCGGAGCCTCGCGTTCGTGCGTTCCCAGGCGGAGCCCGGGAACGAGGGGGCGCGGGGCTAGTGCGTCATCGCGTAGACGATCGCGTTGGTGCCGAGGGCCAGGGCGGAGTCGTCTTTCAGGCCGTAGCTGTAGGCATGGGGAAATTGCTCCCATCCGTTCCCCAGGTCGAACTTGCTGTACAGCACGGCCAGCCGCCCGTCCACCTCGATCCCCTCCAGCTCCGGCGAGTCGAACGGACCGAAGTCCTCCCGGACCCGGGGCGTATACTCCACCGTGCGGATCGCGCTGTGGCAGTGATACACCGGGTGGTCCTCCGACAGCCGCTGGAGGCCCTGCTCCGGGAAGACCTTGCCGATCTCGCTGCGAAACGCCATGTCGAACGCCATCCGGCCGCAGCACGCGTCGGCCACCAGCATCCCGCCCGCCTTCAGGTAGCGCTTGAGCCGGGCCGCCTCCTCGTCGTCCCAGTGGAACTCCCGGTGACCCGTCATGTACAACAGCGGGTACGTCGTCGTCTTGGGGTCTTTAAGCTGAACGTTCTGCCGCTTGAACTTCACCTCCAGCGTCGAGTTGTCCCGGGCGTACTTGAGCAGGTTGTGCACCGCCGACGGGTCCGGGTCCCAGTCGCCCTCGTGGATGAGCTGGGCAAACACGAAATCGTCCCGGCTGGGCGCCTCCGACTCGAAGTAGACCTTCGTCGAGCTCAGGAACCGGCCGAGCTGGTAGCTGCCCAGCACGTACGTCACCAGGTTGGCCCCGATCTGCCGCGCCTGGTCGATCACGATCCGCAGGCCGCGCGGGTGCTCGTGGCCGTCCCAGCCGCAGGTCAGGTCGCAGGGCGAAAAGATCACCCCCGTCCGGCAGCCGAAATCGATCCCCTCCAGGCAGGGCTCGCCGGTGTACTGCGACCCGTCGCCCTTCTGATAGTTGAAAGACCCTATTTTGTAGTACGAGGAGAAGACCGGCTCCTCGGGCAGCATCTTGCGCAGCGGGCGGCCCGGGAAGATGATCTCCATCTCCCGGCGGAACGAGTCGGTGAAGTCGTTCCAGCCGCAGCAGGCGTCGCCGAGGATCGTGCCGCCGTCCAAGACGTAGCGGTTGAGCTGGGCGCGGGCCTCGTCCGCAAGCTCGAACTGGTTGTGCCCGGCAAACAGCACCGCCGGCAGCTCCCGGGGGTCGAACGAGAAATGGGTGAAGTCGGCATCGACCGAGCGGTAGTGGATCCCCAACTTCTGGTTGGTCCACGACAGCAGGGTGTTGACATCCGCCGGGTCGGTCATCCAGTCGCGATACATCACCCGCTTGCCCTCCCGGGTGATCCATCGCACGGGCCCCATCCCCATCTTTCCAATCAGCGCCGGCGGGGCGGGCGGGCGCTTCTTCTCACTCCGCCGAAGGGGGGTGACGGGGAGCGGAAGGGGGGCAAAGGACTCCCCGCCGGTGCGATGTTGCTTCTTGGCCTTCGGCGGCGGGCCGCAGTCGATCGGGCCGGAGGCCTCCTGCCCAAAGCCAAGCGAGGGCACGGCCAGTCCGCCCGCGCTGCCGACTGCACACGTAAGTCCCATACTTTCCAGGAACTTACGGCGAGAGACCCCCCCCTGGCGAGCTTCGCGTGACTTGCCCATGAACGTTCCCCTTTCTTTTGACGTGCTGGCCCGACCGTCACAGGCCGGCCACGGGACTATTCCGATTCGGCTTCAGAACAGCCCTCCCTATTTTAACCCGGCTCTAGCCGGGAAGCAGTAAAAAGAAAACCAGATAATGGTAGGTCGTCACTCCCGGCATCCCACCAGCGTTTTCAGGTGTTTCTCCAGGGTCCGGCGATCCAGGACCTTGTTGTAGATGGCCACCTCGTCGAGCATTCCGGACCAGGGGTAAGCGTGAGCCAGGTTTGCCGCGAAGCCTTTGCCGATGCCCAACGGGCCGGCCGCCGGCTTGCCCACCGCCACCTCGTCCTCGACGACGCGACGCAGGGCCGCTTCCCCGCGCGTGACGTTGGCCACGTAGGTATTGATGATGGTTTCGTCCCCCAGGACGCGGAACGTGCTGGCCGCGTAGTACCACTCGCCGGGGACGCATTCCACCTCACTGCACACCCACGGGGCATCTCCATCCATCAAGTGGACCAGGCGCCCCCGGTCCACCGCCGCGAGAAAGAACCCGCACTCGCGTTCGCCCGCCCGGGTCGCGATCGCCGTGGCAACCTGCCCGTCCGCGGTCCCCACGAAACCCTCGAAGTTCACGAGCAGCTCGATGGTGAATGCTTCCGGGGGGATGAACCATGCGACCGTCTCCGGCTTGGGGGCCGAGCCGGCTTCCGACTGGAGGCCGACGCCGACCGTGTTCCCGCGTGCGGGATCCCGATTGGGGGCGACGGCATTGGTCGTCGCATCGACGCCGGGACGGCGGTATCCGAACCGCTCGTCCCCGTTCGCCTGGTACATCACGACTTCGACAAGATCCAAATCGTCCCGCTTGTCGCGGAGCTTTTCCGCTTCGGTCACGCCCTCGAACGTGTAGTGGTGAATCAGGTCGGGATGCTCGGAGACCAGGGCACGAAGACCGGCCGCGCTGCCCGGCGCGGGGAAGTCGCGGACGAAACCGCTGCTGTCGACGTCGATCGGAGAAACCTGCGGGACACCGTCGGGCGCAACGGCCGCCACGCGAACCGCCTTCGCGGTCACGACTTCGTGCCAATCCGGCTCGCCGGCCGGATCCGTGTGCGGCCGGACCCCCACGGCCCCGTCGAACACGTGAACCTCCGTGGCGCCCCCCTCGTCGACCGCCACGCCGAATTCCGTGCCCCGATGGACGATCGCGGAATTCGGCGTATAGATCATGAACCCGGCGGCCTCTTCGGAAACGTCGGCCGTCAGCCGGCCCGATCGCAGATGGCCTTGGGACGGGGCACCCATTTGCAGGGAAGCGGGGCCCTGCAAGATCACGGAGGCGCCGCAGTCGAATTGGACTTCCGCCAGTCCGCTGCGGAGATTCAACTGCCGGCCGGCTACCAGGGGTTCCCCCTCATCAAGATCGCCCCCCTCATCCGACCATGCGGCCTGGAACGTTTGCGCCAACCGAGCCACCACGGGCGGCCCCGACGGCCCTTCCGGCTCGCGGGGCCAATCGCGGTACGAGGCGATGCCGAGCGAGACCGCCAGGGCCAGCGACGCGACCGTCGCCGCGGCCGCGATCCAACGGTAGGGCGATTTGGCCCGTGCTCGGGCGGAACCCGCCGCCTTGCCCGCCTCGGCCCGTTGGACGGTGGCGGACGCCGCGCACCCGGCCGGTTGCCGTGCGGCCGAGGTATCGAGGCCCGCACCGGCCGCCGTCTCCCAGTAAAGCTCTCCGTGAAGGTGCACGTAGCGAAGGAAGAACCGGCGCGACTCGCTCGACCGGTTGGCGAGCTGCTCCAGGCGGGCCGCTTGCGACGGCGTGACGTCGCCATCGCAGACCGCCGCTGCCAGAAGGGCCAGCTCGTCCCGCGGGTCGGTCGGTCGATTCACGGATGTTCCTCCGCCGCCAGCGTCCGCTCGATGCAGGCCAACAGCGCCATCCGGATGCGATGCAGGGACTTCCGGGTTCCCTGCACGCTCCGCCCCAGCGCCTCGGCCACGCTCCGAGTCGTGGCGCGCTCCTGGTATCGGCGCAAGACGAGCTGGCGGTCGTTCTTGCGCAGCTTTTCCAGGCACGCGGCCAACGCCTCACGGCGGGCGTCGAGCTCGTCCAGCGACTCCTCCGAGTCCACGGCGAGCGCCTCGATGAACTCGCTCGTGAACAGACGCCGCTGCTGTGCCCGCCGCTCGCGAAACTTGAGGACTTCAAAATGGGCGATCCGGCAGGCCCAGCGGGCGAAATCGGTGCCCGGCTGATACTGGTCGAATTTTCGCCACAACACGAGGTTGGTCTCTTGGAGGATCTCCTCGGCGTCGGCCGCGTTCGAGACCAGCCCGAGCGCATAGAGAAACACCCGCCGCTGGCACGTGGCCAGAAGCCGCACGAACCGTTCAGCCTTGGGGCCAACGGACCGATCTTCGTCCACCGGTGACTCTCGTTCCTCCGCGCAAAACGCCCTTGCCGCCCGTCTATTAGGCTTAGCCATTACCTAACCCGCCCTAGTGGGGAGGCCGATACTGTAAAAGTCGGAGAAAATGGTGGCGTTCTTGCGCCGGCTTTGCCCTTCGTCTATTCCGGTTAACCGCGGCGACTGGGAAGGCCGGAGAAGACGGCGCCCCTGGAAAACAGGGCGTCTCTGGGCAACCCAATCGCCTGCTCGACCGTTGTCGAGGCAGCCGCGGCACAGAGCCCCGATCCCCCACAGGACTGGCTGAAAGTGACTCCCCTGCGGGTCCCAAGGCCCTCGTCACGCAGGCACGTCGCTAACACCCATTTTACCAAAGGCTTACATCCTCGGCGAATTCTCTGGCTTCGCTCCCCGGCAGGTCCGTTCGGCTCAATCGTCGCCCAGGACACGCCATGACGCCTCCGAGGGGGGCTCCCGCAAGTCGGGCCCGGGCCGTTACAAAGCGGTTACACCCATCCGGGCCGTCCACGACTACACTACATTAGGGTGCCCGGTTTGCCTGGCTCGGTCCGTAGGGATAACCGGGGCCGAACGGAGGCCGTGTGCTACCAGCTCGGGTAGGCGGTGGGACGATGTCCTGAGCTCGCCCGATTGCGGCGGAGGAAAACCTGGGCCCGGAAGTGGCCAAGCCGACCACTCTGGTCCCCCCAGAGCCGATCGGTTAGCCTGGGAATTCTGGGGAGACGGCATGTCGAAGCAACGCATCTTGGCCATTGAGGACGATGGGGCCATCCGTCGGGGGATCGTCGACGCCCTGCGGTTCGCCGGCTACCAGACCCTGGAAGCGGCCCGCGGCGACACCGGCCTGGAGATGGCCCTTGCGCGTGAGTTCGACCTGTTGCTGCTGGATTTGGTGCTCCCCGGCCGAGACGGCTTGGAGATCCTGCGGGAGGTCCGCCGGCTGAGGCCCACGCTGCCGATCATCATCCTCACCGCCCGCGGCGAAGAGGCCGATCGCGTCCGGGGCCTCAGCGGCGGGGCCGACGACTACGTGGTCAAGCCGTTCAGCGTCAAGGAGCTTCTGGCGCGGGTCGAGGCGGTGTTGCGTCGCTCGCCGGAGCGGCCTTCGCAGCTTGCGCGGATCGAGATCCCCGGAGGTCAAATCGATTTGGCCCGGCACGAGGTCCGATTCGACGACGGCCGGCGAGCGGAGCTTTCGGAGCGGGAGATCGACCTGGTTCGCTACCTGGCGTCCCACGGCGGCCGAGCGGTCGCCCGGGAGGAGCTGTTGGCCAACGTCTGGCGGATCAGCCCCAAAGGGATCACGACGCGGACCATCGACATGCACGTCGCCCGGCTCCGCGAAAAGCTCCGCGACGACCCCGCCCGGCCGGCGATCCTGTTGACCGTGCGAGGCAAGGGGTACATGTTCGCGGCCCAGTCGCAGCGGTAGTTGGCATGAGACGTACCTGGCACATTGGGATCGCCTTCGGCACGTGCCTGGCCGTCCTGTTGGCGGCCATGGGGTGGATCAGTCTGAAAGCGCTTCGGCTGGAGCGGGCGGAGATCGAAGCGCGCGGGCAGGCCGAGGAAGCGCGCCGCCAAGAGGCCCAAGCCCGGCGCGAAGCCGCGCTGGAAGAGGACGTGCAGTTGGCGCTCTACCGGATGGAGTTCGTCGCGACGCCGCTGGTGGCCCAAGAGAGCGCCCGGCCGTACTCGGTGTACAACGCGTTCCTCCCGGTGAACGGGCCGCACGGGCCCGACGCCGAAACGTCGACCGCGAGACTGGCCACTTCGCCGCTCTTGAAGGAGGACTCGCCCGACGTCCTCGTCCATTTCCAGTTCGAGCCCGACGGCCGACTCACGTCTCCCCGCGTCCCGGAGCCGGCCAAGCGCGATCTGGTCGTTCCGAGCCGGATCAGCCGGGCGGACGTCGAGGAGGCGGAGAGGCAGTTGGCCCGTTTGGCGGCGGCGGTCGATCGGGAGAGGCTGCTGGCGATGCTCCCGGACGAGGCCGCCGAGCCGGCTCCGGTCGTCGTGCCGCTGGCGCAGACGACCGAGCAGCGGCAGATGAACGACGAGTACCAACAGGCTTTCGACCGGCAGGGGCGGGACGTCGCCGAGTTCAATCGGCGGTCGCAGGCGTTCAAGCAGAGCGCCAACGTGGCGCTTCAGAACTCCCTCCAACTGCCGAACGTGGCCCCGGCGTCGCCCCGGGCCGGCGGCGCGCTGATGAAGCCGTTCTGGGTCGACGCCCACCTGATCCTCGCCCGGCGGGTTCGTATCGGCCGGTTGGAGTATATCCAGGGGTGCCTGCTCAACTGGCCGTCGATCGAGCAGGCGCTGTTGATGGCGATCGAGGACCTCCTGCCCGATGCCAACCTGCAACCGGTCGCCGAGGGTTGGGCGGAGGAGTCGCGCCGGTTGGCCGCGCTGCCCGTTCGGTTGGTTCCCGGGCGACCCGTCCGAGACGAGGCATCCTTGGGCCGACCGGGCGCCGGCCGCGTGGTCCCCGATGCCTTGCCGGCCGAGGCCGACCGCCTCCTCTCGCCGATCCGGCTGTCGCTCCTGGTGGCCTGGGGCTGTGTGCTGCTGGCGGCCGTGGCCGTGGCCGTGCTGTTGGCCGGGGTGATCCGGCTGAGCGAGCGTCGGGCGGCGTTCGTCTCGGCGGTCACGCACGAGCTCCGCACGCCCTTGACCACGTTCCACGTGTACACCGAGATGCTCGCCGAGGGGATGGTGCCCGACCCGGACCGGCAGCAGGAGTACCTCAGCACGCTCCGCTCCGAGGCATCGCGGCTGAGCCATCTGGTCGAGAACGTCCTCGCGTACGCCCGGCTGGAGCGCGGTCGGGCCGACGGCCGGCTGGAGTGCCTGGCGCTTGGAAAACTGCTCGAGCCGATCCAGGCCCGGCTGGCCGACCGCGCCCGGCTGGACGGCATGGAGATCGTGATCGATCGCGACGAGGAGGCACTCTCCACGGTCGTCCGTGCCAATCCGTCGGCGGTGGAGCAGATCCTCTTGAACCTGGTCGACAACGCCGGCAAGTACGCCGGGGCCGCCCCGGACAAGCGGATCCACGTCAGCTTTCGGCCGACCGATGGGGCGATCGAGCTACGCGTCCGCGACCACGGCCCGGGCATCTCGCGCGCGGCCTCCCGGCGCCTGTTCCGCTCGTTCTCCAAGTCGGCCCACGAAGCGGCCAACTCGGCCCCCGGCGTCGGCCTCGGCCTCGCGCTGAGCCGCCGCCTCGCCCGCGACATGGGCGCCCGCCTCCGGCTCGACAAGACCGTGACCGACGGGGCGTGCTTCGTGCTGGGGCTGGCGGTTTTGAGCAAGCCGACGGGGACGTAGACGAACGGGGGATCGTTCGAGAAACAAGTGTCGCAAGAATGGTAGTCGTCACGCTCCGCCGTGACGTCATGTCGTCACGGCGGAGCGTGATGACTACATTGAACGTGCGACAGTAGTTCATCGGCCGGTGCGGGGCGCGTGAAACCACCACCAGCGGACGGGAGGGGCCTAGCAACCCTTGCTGGGGCGACCATGGGCGAAAGCGAGAAGCACGAAGGGCTCGATCCCAAGAGCGTCTACGTCGGCACGCTGGTGACCTGGGCGATCACCATCGTGGCGCTGTTCGTCGTCTTCGGCCCCCGCGAGATCCTCCGTGGGAGCAAAGCATTCGGGTGGCGCAAAGGCACGTGCGTCGTCCGGAGCACCGCCTTCGACGAGGCGGATGCGGACGCTCCGGCCCTGCTCGTCACCGTCGGCTACCGGTTCGACGGCCGACCGTACGAGGCCACGCGCCGCTTGACCGCCGACTCGCGGCAGCGGTTGCAGGATCGGGCGGACCTGTTCTTGCGGCCCGGAGAAACGGTCGACTGCCGCGTCAACCCCGATCAGCCCGACCGGATGCTGCTCGACGAAGAGTACGTGCCGTTCGATTTCTTCGTCTTCGCGGTCGTCACGATGACCGCGCTGGGTGTCGTCGGCGCCCTGGTCGGGGGTTGGTGGGTTCGCAAGAACAAGGCTCCCGCCGCCGCCAGGCTTCAGTCCCTCGCCGGCAAGGTCGGCATGATGTTCCTCTGCGGCTTCATCCTGGTCTTCTGCGGCACGGCCACGGTCACAGGCACCGGCGACGCGATCCGCATACTCCGGTCGCTCGGCTGGCCCGAGGCCGAGGCGACGATCCGGGTAAGCTCGGTGGCTAAGGTCCGAGACGGGAAATCGTGGAACTACCAGCTCGATCTCCGCTACGGCTACGACTTCGACGGCAAGCACCACGAAGGAAGCCGGTGGAGCCTGTTCGATGACCACACGGCGATGCGCAAAGCCCTCGGCAAGCTGAAGCCGGGGGACGTCGTGACCTGCTACGTCAACCCGGCGAGCCCGTCCGAGGCCGTCCTCAACCGCCGGGTGTGGCGGCTCCTGGCGCTGCCCGTGCTCCCGGTGGTGCTGGCCTTTGCGGCGTGCGGGTTCTGGTCGGCTCTTCGAGCGAGGCCGGGCCGGAGCGTGGTTTGAACGCACCCTTCCCGTTAGAGCAGCATCATGTCCCCTGCGTTTCGCCCACCCCAACTCCTGACGCGCGCTCGGCGCGGGTCTCCCGATCCCGCCGACGTGCGTCGCCGCGCGAGCCTTGAAGGCTGGCCCGCCGGGTCGCCGGGGCCTGCGCCGCGTGGCCCCCGAGGAGGTCGACCCGGGGCCCGTTCACCCCCGCCTCTGGTTCGGCGCCATCTGGTACCGGCAGGTCTGGCAATTCTCCATCACCCCGGATAACCAGTCGGTGATCGTCAACGAGATGGACGCCCCGGGCAGCGGGTGGTTGAAACGTTGCGCGCTCATGGAGGACGGGAGGGGCGTGCGACTGGACGTGTCCGAAGGCCGGCAGGAGCGAAACCGAGTGATCGAGACGTGGCGCGACGTGGTGTCGGACGCCGGGTGCCTGGCGGCCGCCGTGCTGGCACTGTTGGCCGCACTTGCCCTGCTCAGGTGGATCGGCGCGCTCTGGCGGTCGTAGGGGGACGGGCATCCGTTGTGCCGCACTTCTCCACCTTGACGCCCCGCCGCCAATCGCCACAATGAGGGGTTCGAGACCGTTCTAACCCGCATGGGAGTCCCCTGCCGTGGCCAAGTTTGCCGTGATTCTGCCCGCCGCGGGCAAGAGCAGCCGGTTCAAGGACAAGAGCTACAAGAAGCCGTTCGCGCTGATGGGGGGCCGGGCCGTCTGGATGCACTCGGCCGAGCGGTTCTTGAACCGGGACGACGTGGTGCAGACGATCCTGGTGATCGCCGCCGACGACCGCGAGTATTTTGACTTCAAGTTCTCCTCCAACGTGGCCATCCTGGGGATTACCGTGGTCGAGGGCGGGGCGGAGCGGTCCGATTCGGTCGAGAAGGCCCTGGCCCACGTGAAGCCCCAGGCCGACTTCATCTGCGTGCACGACGCCGCCCGGCCCTGCCTGGCCAACGAATGGGTCGACAAGATCTTCGCGGCCGTCCAGAAAACCGGCGCGGCCATCTTCGCCATCCCCGTGGCCGGCACGGTCAAGCGCGTCGGCTCGGACCAGACCATCCAGGAGACCGTCTCCCGCCGAGACCTCTGGGAAGCCCAAACGCCCCAAGTGTTCCGCCGCGAGCTGCTCCTGGAGGCCTACGCCCGGCGCGAGGGCTTCCAGGCGACCGACGACGCCCAGCTCGTCGAGCGGCTCGGCCGGCCCGTCACCATCGTCCCCGGCTCGCCCGTCAACCTGAAGATCGCCACCAAGGAAGACCTCCGACTCGCCGAGCAGGCCCTCAAGGCCCTCCCCAAGCCCAAGCTCAAAGGGCCGATCCATCCGTTTGCGGATGATGATAAGTGGAGGTAGGCTCGCTCGCGACGTGAAGAAAAGGGACTTCGGTCACCTAAGGCCAATTGCGTAGCGTTGTGACGAATACCAACAGCGGGATTAACGCAACTTCGAGGCCGCACGATGCTCGACAGAGCGCTGTTGCAGATCCGGGGAAAACGGCTCTCCCCATCGGAAATCTCCGTCGTCGCCAGCGAAATCCTGAGCGACAACGCTAGGGAAGTGGCTGCCGATTTCTTTGAACTGCTGAACCACGAACCTGGCGAAGAAGTCATAACGAATCTGCTGGAGTTGTTTCGCGAGTTGGCCACGCGAAGCCCCACGTGGGGCCGACTACTCCGAAAGAGCCTCACAAGACGCGGGAGGTGTCCGAAGCCTTTGGTTCCAAGTGTTCGCCAGATACTCGACGATCGCGACGAAACGCTCGCGCAAGACGTACGTTCGGTTCGAGACCTCCTCTCAGACTTCGAGAGAGTGATAGACGAACGTACTGAGACGCGCAAGGTGAGTGGCGTAGAAGTAGAGCGCAAGACGACCTTCTTTGGCTCTGGAAGGTCCCGTGCAACCGTTCCTATTACCACTGAGTTGTCCGACATAGCGCATATGGCAGCGATTGCATCAGTCACGAATGACCTGACTCCCCCGGCGGACGAGGTGGTGTTCGATTTCGTTGGTGTGGAGCACGTGTATGTCGTTGGCTTGGCCGCGCTGGCCGCGTGGTGCAAGAGCAGTAATGTCAGCCCCGAGGTCGTCAATGCTTCCGACACAACGCTGAGGTACCTGGACGTTGTCGGCTTCACAAGGGCATCCAAAGGTGGGATCTCGCAGTACTCGGAGTCCGCCCCGTACTACGCGATGGCCATGGAGCAATTGGGGGGCGAGACCCAACCAGAGAGCGTTGCTCGGAAACTGGTAGACATCATAGACTACCACATGCATCTGTCTAAGACGGCGCAGTCCGGATTACTCGTCGTATTCGCTGAGCTAATCGAGAACATACAGCGCCACGCAGGAGCTTCATCCGTTGCGTTCGCTTGCGCGCAGGTGTATCCTAAGAAGCACAAGCTGACCATATGTGTCGTTGATACGGGGCTAGGAATCGCGCAGTCAATCCTGACTGGCTCTAATGAGAAGCTGATTGCGCGAGTCTTGGGCGGGGAGTCTCCCGTCCGCCTCGCTTGCGATCCATTAGTGACGAGCAAACCTAGCAAGCACTCTGGATACGGGCTGTATGTTGCGAGCGAGTTGGTTGTCCGAAACGGTGGGACATTCCGGGTCTTCTCGGGCCGCGAGATATTCACCTGCTATCGCAGGAGATGGCGGCGAATGGAGAATGTCACCACCGTTCCCGACGCTTGGAAGGGTTGCTGGATAGCGATGATCTTGGATCTGGACGCGAACATCCCTCTCGGAGACGTATACGTCACCCTTCCGCCGGTACCCGGGACGGAACTTCAGGAGTTTTTCTGACATGCCGCAAGCAGGCCACGCAACGCCCACATTGCATCTGAGCGAGTTCGGGACAGTCCTCGTAACGAGGGATCAAGGAGAACCTGTACGCATGCAGCTGATGGGACTCCTACAGACGCACAGTGAAGTCGAGGTTAACCTTGACGACGTTGAAGCGTACACCCCCTCCTTCATGGACGAAGTGCTTGGCAAGTGCTTGGAAGCCATCGGACTCGAAGAGTTCCGCAAGAAGGTCACACTCGTCGCCTCAGCACCGGAGGTTCGCAAGCTTGTTAACCTCATCCTGAGTAATCGCGCGGCAGCACGGTCTTCGTAGAAATGCGCAGTTTCACCTATTCTGATTCTTGCTGCAAAACGCCATGAAGGATGTCCTTGCCGAGCTCGATTGGCGCCGCCTGGTCAACCAGACGACCGACCACGAAAACCTGCCCGAGTGGCTCGCCCAGGAGCCGCGCACGGTCTACGTCGGCTTCGATCCCACGGCCGACAGCCTGCACGTGGGGCACCTGGTGGCCCTGATGGTCCTCCGGCGGTTCCAGCAGTGTGGGCACCGGCCGATCGCCCTGGTGGGCGGGGCCACCGGCATGATCGGCGACCCGAGCGGCAAGAGCGAAGAGCGGGTGCTGCTTTCCGAGGAGTCGATCCGGGCGAACATCGCCGGCATGGAAACGCAGCTCCGCCGGTTTCTCGACTTCGACTGCGGCCCGATCTCCGCCGTGCTGGTGAACAACTACGACTGGATGGGCCGGTTCGGATACCTGGAGTTTCTGCGGGATATCGGCAAGCACTTTCCCGTCAACGTGATGCTCACCAAGGACTCGGTCAGAAGCCGCCTGGAGCGGGCCGACAGCGGCCTGAGCTACACCGAGTTCAGCTACATGCTCCTCCAGGCGTACGACTTCGTCTATCTGAGCGAGCACTACGATTGCCAGATCCAGGTGGGCGGGAGCGACCAGTGGGGAAACATCACGGCCGGCATCGACCTCGCCCGGCGGCTCCGCGGCGTGCAGCTCTACGGAATGACCTGCCCGCTGTTGACCAAGAGCGACGGCACGAAGATGGGGAAAACCGAGTCGGGCGCCGTGTGGCTTGCGCCCGAGCGCACCAGCCCCTACCACTTCTACCAGTACTGGATCAACCTCGACGACGCCGACGTGGGCACCTGCCTCCGCTTCTTCACCGATCTTGCGCGCGAGGAGATCGACGCCATCATAGCCCGGCACGAGGCTGCCCCCGGGCGTCGCGAGGCCCAACGCCGTCTGGCCGGCGAGCTGACGCGTCTGGTCCACGGCGAGGAGGGGCTGGCCGCGGCCCAGCGGGCGACCGAGCGCTTGTTCCCCCCGGACAAGCTCCCTTCGGATGATCTCGGCGAGCGCACGGACGCGCAGCTCCGCGAGATCTACGCCGACGTTCCCAGCCGGGAGCTACCCCGCGACCGCCTTTCCGGCGAGGGCCTCTCGGTGATCGACGCCTTCTGCGAAGCCGGCCTCACGAAGTCGAAGAGCGAGGCCCGGCGCCTCGTCACCCAAGGCGGCGCCTACGTGAACAACCGCCGCGTCGACGACGTCGACACCCGGCTCGGCCCGGGCGACCTGGCCAGCGAGACGATGATGGTGCTCCGCGCGGGCAAGAAGAAGCACGCCCTATTACGCTTCGCGCCCTGACGGCGAGCCTTGCAGGCGGTGACCATGGCACTTGTCAACCTACGCGATCTCGGCATCGGCTTTCGCGGTCCGCCCTTGATGCAGGGGGTGAGCTGTCAGATCGAGCGCGGCCAGCGGATCGGGCTTCTGGGCCGGAACGGGGCGGGCAAGTCGACGTTGCTGCGGATCCTCTGCCGCGAGATCGAGCCCGACGAAGGGGAGGTCGTTCTGGCCCCCGGGGCGAAGGTGTCGCTCTTGCCGCAAGAGGTGCCGCAGGACCTCGACGGCCGCGTGTTTGACGTGATTCTCGCCGGGTTGCCGCCGGCGGACGAGGGCGACCCGGAATCGCGCTGGCGCAACGAAGAGCGCGTCGAGCGCGTCTTGTCGCGTCTGGAGATGGACGCCACCGCGCCGTTCGAGACGCTGTCGTCCGGGATGAAGCGCCGTGCGCTTTTGGGCCGGGCCCTCGCCGGCGACCCCGACCTCCTCCTGCTCGACGAGCCGACCAACCACCTGGACATCGAGACCATCGACTGGCTGGAAAAGCTCCTCTTGCGTTGGGACGCCACCTTGATGTTCGTCACGCACGATCGGATGTTCCTCCGCAAGGTGGCCGGGCGGATCCTGGAGCTGGATCGGGGCGCCCTGTTCGACTGGTCCTGCGACTACGACACGTTCTTGAAGCGCAAAGAGGCCACGCTCGCCGCGGAAGAGAAACAAAGCGCCCTGTTCGACAAGCGACTCGCCCAGGAGGAGGCATGGATCCGGCAGGGGATTCTCGCCCGGCGCACCCGCAACGAAGGCCGCGTTCGGGCGCTCGAACGGATGCGTCGCGAGCGCAGCGAGCGAAGGGCGGCGCCGGGCAAGGTGCGGATGACGATCGACCAGGAGCTCCGCAGCGGCAACCTCGTCGTGCGGGCGGACAGCGTGGCGTTCGCCTACGGCGACCACGCGATCTTCCGCGGTTTTTCCACCCGGATCATGCGGGGAGACAAGATGGGGATCATTGGGCCCAACGGGGCCGGCAAGACAACGCTCCTCCGCGTGCTCTTGGGGCAGCTCGCGCCCACCCAAGGCAGCGTCCGCCTGGGGTCGAATCTCCAGGTCGCCTACTTCGACCAGCTTCGGGGGCAATTGGACGAGGAGAAGACGGTCCAGGAGAACGTCGGCGAGGGCTACCAGTCGGTGCAGTCGGGCGGCAGGAAGCGACACGTCGTCGGCTACCTCCAGGACTTCCTCTTCACGCCCGAGCAGGCCCGGATGCCGATCCGGTTCCTTTCCGGGGGCGAGCGGAACCGCGTGCTTTTGGCCCGGCTGTTCGCCAAGCCGGCGAACGTCGTCGTGATGGACGAGCCGACCAACGATCTGGACATGGAGACGCTGGAGCTGCTGGAGGAGCGGTTGGTCGAATACCAGGGGACCGTGCTTTTGGTCAGCCACGATCGCGAGTTTCTCAACAACGTGGTCACCAGCACGATCGTGTTCGAGGCGGGCGAGGTGAATGAGTACGTCGGCGGCTACGACGATTGGCAGCGGCAGCGCTCGGAGGCTGCGACCGGGGCCGGCGCGAGCGAAGACGAGGCTTCTTCCGCTCGACGGCGAGCCCCTGCCGCAACGGAGAAGACGGCCTCGCCATCCCGAAAAGCCGGCGAGAAAGGGGGCGAGCGGCGCCTCACGTACCGCGAAAAGCAGGAGTTGGCCGCCCTGCCGTCGACGATCGAGCGGCTCGAAGCCGAGATCGCGGCGCGCCACGAGCGGATGTCGGACCCCGATTTCTACAAACGCCCCGGCGACCAGATCGCCCGCGATACGGCCGCGCTGCGGGAGTTGGAATCCAAGCTTGCCACGAGCTACGCGCGGTGGGAGGAGTTGGAGAGACGGGCTGGGTGAGCATAAGGCAGCGGTCAGCCCGGGAGGGGCGCCAGTCAATAGCCCAGGGCGTGAGCCCTGGGAGGAAAAGCAGGAACTCCACGAAAGCCCCAACGGGTCGGCACTTGCTTTGTGTCGCCCCTGGGGGCTGGGATCGTTCATGGAGCCGCGGATTTGCCGTTTGCACTTCCCGTCGGACATGAGACGGACGTCGACTCGAGAGTGACGCTCCCGTAAACGGTCAGGCCGCTGGAGCCGTGTCGACTCGGCGGGCGTTGTGCGCAGTCAAGGGATGGTGTCGCGGCGCGCTATCCGGCATCGCGGAGTTGTCTTCTAGCCCGCGCCTGCCGCCATTCTCTCGGCATTGAGCAATTCGCGAATGCGCGGCTCTCCATTCTCTGCCAGCAACGCCGAGAGCAGCGTTTTTCGCCGCGCAAGATCCTCCGCAAGGCGCTGGAACCGCTCGTCCTCCTGACCTCCCTTCGTTTCGAGGAAGTCGTGGAGCTGGCCCGCGAGATCGCAGAATCTTTCGACCAGGAAACGCTTCTCTCGGAGCACCGGCTGCCGATACGGCAACAAGAGCCCCCATGCGACTCGGCTGCTCGTCCAGACTCGCTGGGCGCTCTCTTGGTCGAAGCGATTCAGCAGCGCAGTGCCTGCGGACGTGAAATCATCGATTGCGGATTCGATCTCGCGCAACACCTCCGGCATGTTCTTCCGGACCGCGTTTGGCAGATGGGGACGATGAATCCGGATCTCAGTCTTGGCGTCCATGTCTGGTCAATCCGTTGAACGGTGGCAGGGGCGCGTGGAAGTCACGTACCCGAAGTGAGTTGCTCCGCACACGTTCTGATTTCCTTGGCGATTCTCCAAACGCGCCTCGCTGCCTGATCAAAGAGAGCCTTGTACTCTTCCTTGGTGGCCTGCCCTTGGAGGATGGAGATCGTTTCGGCAAGCCCGTTACTCGCGATATCACGTACTTGCTCAATCGAAGGGCGCAGATGCCACTCCGAAGAGATCACCTGGGTCAATTCATCAATGGCCGACTCCCGATAGCGGAGACACAGTCGGACGTAATAGTCGGCCAAATGCCTCCATTCCGAAAGCGTGTTGGCGAATTCGCGGTGGATTTCGTTTCCCAGACCAACCACGTCGAACTCGATCTTGCAGTAGGTGTCGGCTAGCTTCTCTTGAGGCGATTCCTCTGCGTGAACAAGAACACTGGCCACGGACAGGCGTCCTGCGAGGATCGCGTGCACGAGCCCCCATGCGAGCGCTACCGCAAGCGACCATCCGACGAGCAACACGTATCCAACGACGACGACTGGCGCGGAGGACTTGAACTCATTCACTGAACCTGAGGACGTCCTCTCGGCGGCTTCCGAAAGGAACTGTACGAGCAGTTCGTTCCAGAGGACCTTCACAATCCCCGCGGTGAAGATCAGCACGGCAACGGAAGCCGTGCAGATCCCGAACACGCTCTTGGGGAACTCCCGCATCGACTCGCTTCCGCCGCATGGAATTGAAGTCTTCATCGCGCGGCCGCTTCAGTGCAGCACGTCGTGTTCTGGTTCGGTTCGCGCGACGTGTCAAGCAAGCGGCCACACCTGTTGCAGACGCCAACCGTAACCCGCCGCAGTTTAACAGATTGGAGCAGGTCGACACCCACTCGGACGAGGGGGAAGCAAAAGGAACTGGCCGTTTTCTGTCCATTGCCTCAACTGTCGGTAGTCCCAACCTACCGGCTGCGCCAGACCTTCCACGAGGTCGTCAGCAGCCGCGGGGCGTTGCCGAGGAGGAAAGAGAGCCAACTCTTATAGGGAAGCCGGTAGTCGGGGACGGGCTGCATCTCGATGGCTTGGCTCTTGTCACAGGCCAGCTTGCAGAGGCCGCAGCCGATGCAGCGGACGGGCTGGTGGTCGAGGGTTCCTTGGTCGCGGTCGGTGTTGACGGTGATCGCCCCCATCGGGCAGGCCCTGGCGCAGCGGCCGCAGTGGGTGCACTTCGCGGCGTCAAAGCGGGGCATGAAGTGGGGCGGGGCGAGCATCGCGGGGGCGTTGAACTCGGTGACCTGGCGCATCGCCTTGCAGCAGCACCCACAGCAGGAGCAGGAAGCCTGGCCCTTGGCCGACTCGACGTTGACGATGAAGTTGACCAGCCCGTGCGTCTCGGCCTCCCGCTTGATCTCCAACAGCCCCTGCTTCGAGACCGAGCGGAGCCAGCCGGCCTCGATGCCCACCTCGGCCCAGGTGCCCATCGCGGTGCAGACCTCCAGCGGCCTGCCGCATCCCCGGCCGGTGGGCGGCGTCGACATGCGGCACTGGCAGTAGCCCACGCCGAACTTGTCGTAGCGGTCCAGGACCACTTCGAGCTGATCCGACGGCAGGGCCGCGGGATGGGCGCTGAGCACGCCGCCGACGGGCAGGTAGCGGACGAACGGCGCCGAATGGTCGGCGTAATCGAGCGTGTAGCCCGTCTCGAAAAGCGCCTCCAAAAGCTCGGCGAACCGGCGGTGCCAGTCGGTCATCGCGTCGGGCGACTCGCCGATCAGGACCATCTCGAACATGCCCGGCATGACCGGCAACAGCTTGAAGCGGCGCTTCTCGGCGGGTCCGTCGCCGGCGATCGCCCGCTTCTTGGCGAGCCCTTCGAGGATCGGCTCGATTTCGTCCAGGGGGCGTTGTGCGGCCCGGGCGATATCCGCGGCGGTACGGCCTTTCATCGCGCCCAGGTGGCGCACCGCGCCGGCTTCCTCCTCGGTGAACGTGTGCCGGAGGAAGGCGATGAGCTCATCGCAGATGGGCGGGCCCATCAGGAGCGGGCTGGAGAGCTTCCTGGCCACGTCGAGATACGGCGCCGGCACGTGCGGGTAGTCGCCCGGCTTTCTGGCGCGGACGGTCTTCTGCCTCGGCTCGACGGGACCGATGATGCTCTTACCGACCTGGATCACGCGCCGGTTTGTGGGCGTCTGGTCCATCGCGTTTCTTCCGCCAGAAGTAAGGGGGCGACTCGTTGCGTGGATGAGGGCTTTGCGTGAGCGGCACAACCTTGGCGGTTCGCGCGTCACCGGCGAGGGGCGAGGGGAGGACGCGGTCCGCGGCACACCCAACGGGGGCCCATCCTTGCGCGGTTTTGTCTGTAGGCAACGTCACCGAGGGCCTTCCCTACAGTAGCCCGCGTCTCGCCATCTTGGATGAGTTGCCCAGGCGCAGCAAGTCCCGCGCCGCCGGCAAGTGGCGACCGCTAGTCGAGCAGCCCTTCGATCTCCGACGCCACAGTGGCTCGCTCTCGGCCTTTCTTGATTCCTTCGATAATCGCCATCACGAGCTTGGGCACGGCCGATGCCGGGAAGCCAAGTTGGGTAGCGATTGCCTGGCAGAGACGCATCTCGCGCTGGTCGACTTCCCCGTCGATCATCATCATGAAGACCACGTCCAAGAGCTGCATGATTCGCTCTTTGGGGGCCTTTGCGGGCGTGAACGACACCTTCTGGGGGTCGTCGAGGATCGACTTCAGCTCCGCGGGAGAGAGGCCGACTCGCACGCAGACCGCAGCCAGGAACTCCTGTTCTTCCGAAGTGATTTTCCCATCGGCCAACATCACGGCGATCACGTTCTTCACCGTGGACTTCTTCTCCTTGGTCGACTGACTTTCGAACCAACTCATCGAGACTTCTCCTTTCGGGTTGTTCAGGAATCGCAGCATTGTAACAGAGGCCGTTCGGGGTGGATAGCGGGGACGACGTTCCCAACCTGTGGGGGGAACGTCCATTGACGGGGTAGTCGCGTGCGAGTACGATTCGCCCGCCCCCAAGGAATGTCCCGGCTTCTCTTGCGACACGCGTACGTCTGCGCCCCCAAAGCAGGACGGGCCTGTTACGAGGATCGAATGCCGTGCGGAAGTGGCTTCTCAGGCTGTCCCTCGTCGCGGTGGTCACATTGCTGGCACTCGGCGCCGGGGTCCTTGGGGTCTACCGCGCCTCGCAGCACGTGCCTGAGTTCTACCAGCACGCCCTGACCGGAGACCCGAAGGCCGCGGAGGACGCCAGCGACGAGATGATCGAGCAGGCCGCGGCCCTGGCCAGCGACATCAGAAAGGGGGGCCAGTGGGAGGCCGTCTTCACCGCCGAGCAGATCAACGGCTGGCTGGCGGTCGATTTGGAGCGGAACTACCCCGACTTGCTCCCTTCTTCGCTGAGCGACCCCCGCGTGGCCATCGAGCCCGACCAGATGTGGATTGCCTGCCGGCTGGAGCGCCGCAACCTGAAGAGCGTGCTCTCGATGGCCGCCGACGTCTATCTGGCCGAGCCGAACGTGGTCGCCTTGCGGATTCGGCGAGCCCGGGCCGGCATCGTGCCGCTGCCGCTCGACAAGGTTCTGGACAAGATCTCGGAGAAGGCCAGCGACCTGGACCTGGAGATCCAGTGGCGACAAGCCGAGGGCGATCCGGTGGTCGAGATCTCCATTCCTCCCCCACGCGACGAAGACGACAAGGCGGTCCGGATCGAAGCCCTCCGCCTGGGCGAGGGGAAGCTCTACTTGTCCGGATCGACCGAAGACGGGGCCGGAAAAAGGTGACAGGCACCTTTTGCCTGAAAGGCCCTTCGGGTGCTTCGCACAAAAGGTGCCTGTCACCTTTTTTTCCCCCGGGGCGTGTAGGAGAACCGCCAGCGATTCGGGTCGTCGGGCAATTGTTCGAGCGCCGCGGTGCCGGCCAGTCTTGCTCCGTCGAGCGTCACCACCAGCTCGGTATCGGTTCTCCGCCCGAGCACGTACGTGCCTCGGTCCCACCGCGTGACCGAGCCGCGCCCGCCGGAGATGGGGCCTTCGTAGTCCAAATAGGCCAGGCGGTGGTCCGCCAGGGCCTCGGCGAGCATCGCAGCGGTCGCATCGGGCGGCTCGGGCAGGGCCCAGGTCGCCAACGCCGTGCCCATCTCGAGCATGAAATCCCAGTGCAAACCGCGGGGACTCTCGTGTCTGAGGACCACAAAACGAGGCATCGCAACGGCTACTGGGCGAAAACCGTGGTCGTGACGCTGGCGGTGACCGGGTCCCGGTGGTGCTCGCTGGTCAGCTCGGCTTGCACCCGCAACATGCCTACCCGCACGGCTCGCACCCGGATTCGGTACTCCAACGGCTTCTCCGGGTCGGGTTCGATGCTTTCGAGCGGCAGGAACCGGATCACTTGGCCGTCAACCAGGAAGTCGGTGGTGGGCGGGCCGTGCGTGCCGAACTTGATCGGTCGCAGCTCGGGCGGGAGCGTCACCACGACGCTCACTTGACGGTCCGCCGTCTGCCCCTCGTTGTCCACCTGGATCAGGTACGTAAACTCCTTGTCCAAAGCGACCGGCTCGCGGAGCGCGGCGATCGACATCGTCAGCCTGGGCGGCATCCGAGTCGGGGCCGACTCGATCCGTACCGATGCCTGGTCCTCGCCCTGGGCACCTTCCCGGGAAGTGACCCGCACGCGAGCCGACGCGGAGAGCGCCGCTTGGTTGCACGTACACTTCACCTGGAACCGTCGGCGGGTGCCGGCCGGTAGGGCATCGACCCTCCAAACGATATCATCCCCTTCGCGGGAGTGCCACTCCGATGCCTCGACGGGGGTGAGCGTGGCGTCGAGGCTGGTGGAGACCGTCACCTCGCTCAACGACTGCTCGCCCGTGTTGGCCACCTCGATCGTGAACAACGCGTCCTCTCCCACCGTGGCGACCTGCGGCCCGGTCATCGCGACCGATATGCTCACCAGGCCGGTAGGACGCGGTTGCGGCTCGATCGGGCGAGGTTTGGGCTCAGGTTGAGCTTGAGGCCGGGCTGCCTCGACGGCGTTCACGCATGCGGTGGCGGTGTCGAGGATCTGCCCGTCGCCGATCACCTCCACCGTGTTGCACAGCCGACCTGCCCTGGTCACGCGGAGCATCACGCCGATCTGCTGCGATTGGCCCGGTGCCAGGACCGTGCCCAGGTCCTTTTCGATGGGGCTCGGGGCCTGGGCGTGCTCCAGCCCCGGGTCGAAGCGGTCCTTGATCAGCAGTCCGCCGGCCGGCACCTGGCCGCGATTGGTGACCACGATGGTGAAGGTCACGTCCTGGCCCACGGGGACCTCTTGCTGCGGACCCACCACTTGGACTTCGACGGACGGCGCCGACACGGTCGTGGTCGCGCAGTCCCTCGCCTGAAGCCCTCCCGAGGCGGCGACCTCGGCGCAGTTGGTCACGCTCCCTTGCCGGTCGGCCCGGAAGTCGATCTCCACCGAGCGGGTCTCTTTGGCAGCCAGGGTTCCCAGGCCCCAGCGAACCGAGCCGCCCTGAAGCTCTCCGGCCGGATTGCTGCGGAGGTAGGCAAGGCCGTCGGGCACGACGTCGGCGAGCGTGACCTCCTCGGCCGGCAGGTCGCCCGGGTTGGACACGTCGATCCGATACGTCAGCGTGGCCCCGACGCTGCCGACGGCCGGACCCGTCTTGCGCACGGCGACGTCGGCCGCCGACCAGGTCTTCAACGTCGCGCCGCTGCCGATGACGAGGCGTCGGCCCCCGCCCAGCTCGGCCGGCCGGATCACCTGGATTCCGACCCGATTGGTCCCCGCGGAGGGCTGCTGCTGGAAGATCTCGGCGCTGGCCTGTCCCAGGTCGTCGGTGGCGACCTCGATGGCCGCCGCGCCGTCGGGCGCAAAGCCGGCCGCCGGGCCGTCGAGGATCTCATAGCGCACGCGCCAGCCTGCACACGGCGAGCCGTCCGACTGCCGCGTCACCGTGGTGGTGAAGACGTGTCGGGTACCCGCTGGGTTGATCGACGGGGGCGGGAAGGACCATTGAGCATCGACCCAATGGATCGTGGCCGTCTGTCTCCGGCACTGCCAGTCCCGGACGTTGGGCGCATACGCCGTCACCCGGCTGGTCCCCTGGGTCGGCGAGGTAACCGTGATCCAGGCCTGACCCCGCTGGACCAGCACGTCGTCCTCCTGCGAGGGCGTCCCGCGCGTGAGACGGAGGTGGCGCCGCGACGTGCTGCCCACCGCGAAGGTGTTGTCGATCTTGCGGGGCCGGGTGAAATCCCAGACCAAGAGGTCCATCAGGCTCCCCTTGCCGAGGTCGACGAACTCCCCCACGCCCCCCGGCTCGACCATCCACTCCACGCGCTCGTTGGTCCTCAGGTAGTTGTCCGCCCCCAGGACCCCGGCCAACACGACCACTTCGCTCTCCACCGGGGCCACCGTCTCGCTGGGGCACACGACTACGCTCACGCGGTTGGAAGCGAAAAACGCGTCCGGCACCTCGCGATAGACCGACTCGGCGCCGACAGCCGGCCCGGCGCTGACGACCGGCCCGGCGCTGACGACCGGCCCGGCGCTGACGACCGGCCCAGCGCGAAAGAGCGGCTCGGCGAAGATCCGTTCCCCGGTCGGGTCGATCCTGGGGGGGTTGACGTCGAATTGAGCGCACCCGCCGACGACCAGGGCGCAGACCATCATCGCCAATGCGGCTTGTCGGCCTCCGGTCCTCAAACACCTCACGGCCATCCTCCGGCCTGACGGGCGCATAGTGCGGTTCGTGTGGCACTGCTTCTTCTACGAAGCAATAGCACACGCGTGCTTCAACGTGTGCGCACTGTCCCAACAATGAAAAGCTAGCACGCGTTTTGGCAACATGGGGACTTTTTTCCACCTGGGACGTTGCCAAACGTGAACACCGGACGGTGCTTTGGCCGCACAATCGGCGCAACCCGACCAGGGAGCAGAGAACGTGAAGGCCGGCGCGTCAAGACGACGTCTCACGGGCTCGGCGCGATGGCCTCCCTGTCGCTGGCGAGACCGTGCCGTCGCGTACGCTCGGCGATGGACCGCCGATGAATCGTAGGGACGAAGATCGCCTGTCAGGCACGCCCCCCGAGCTCCGGCGTCGTCCGCGTGTAGGAGCGTGATCCGCGACCGAAGATGCCGGTGGCATACCAGACGCCGTTCGAGCCCCGTTTCATGTCGTACCCGTAAACGGGGTGTCGGCTGCGAACGGAGCTCCAATGCCCGGAAGAAAGACGCCAGCAGCGTACGCATTCGATCGCCGCTTCCACAAGGCTTTCGCCGGGCCAACTCTCCGCGCAGACCTCGCAGGCCAACAAGCCTCCGGGCAGCCTGGCGTTGATCCGGTGGAACCGACTCTCCCAGTTGTGGTGCCCCTGCCGGCGGATCCGCGCCTGGAGCTGGGAGTGTTGTCGGGCCTGCTCGGCCAAGTAGGGGGTCAGTTCGCCTTCGGTGCTGGCCGGAGCGTCGGGATGGGTACGGACCGCGTAGATCAGCGTCCGCTGGGTCAGCGTGCCGGGCGGCAGGTCGAGAATCACTGCCATCTCGCGCGGAGTGTAGGGTCGGCCGTTCAGGAACGGAAACGTGCTAACCACGTGGCCGTAGTAGGGGGCGTCCTGATGAGCGAAATCGATGATCGCCACGCCCGGACGACCCAGCATCTCGGCAAAGCCTGAGTGCTCCAGTAAGGTAATCTCGCCCTCCTTCCCGGGGATCGTCGTGTTGACCGGCAGCCTCGCCCTGACATAATGCTTCAGTCTCTCGGCCACGCCGGGATCGGCGAGTGCCTGGCGGGCGAACCGGTCGCAGAGCTCGCTCCCGCCGGGTTGGTGAAAGCAAACGAGCAGCATCTTTCCCTCCCGTATGGCGACCTCGACGGCTTCGGCGTAACTTGTATGCCACCCAAGCTTCGCCGCCTCATCGATCGCCTCAGCAGGCTGGGCAGCCCGCAACGCGGGGGCGGAGACCGACCAAACGAGCACAACTCCAGACAATACGCGCAGGAAGGGGGACATCGGCGCTCTCCTCGCAAAACGTCACTCAAGGTGCTTGCCGCGGCAACCACGAGGCCGCGCGCCGTCCGTGGGGGGGAATCCCGAGGTCTCAGGCCTCGGGAAGAGACATCTCGGCAGGAACGCCCCGCAGCGGGGCGTCGGTGCCCGTCCTAACGGCGGGGCGGGCGTGCTGGCTATTACGTCTGGCTAATACACGTTTACCAAGAAGACTAGCGAAAAGCAAAAGTATAATTAAACTCTGCGGATTAGGAAGGGCGGGGAAAGGGGCCCCGGCTTCCGAGGGCGATGACGAACTGAGCTGGACTGGCCCCGGCGGCCACCCCCCAATGTGACTGCCGACCCTTACATCAGGAGGCATGGGCGCATGTTTTCGGGCAAGATTCGAGCAGCGGCGTCGGCTTGTCTTTCCACAAGCCTTTTTTTAGCAACGACTTGCGCCGTCCAGGCGTGGGGGCAACCGCCGACCGAGCCCCAATCGCCCACAATCGAGGAGCTTTCGGCCGCATGCCAGTCGGCCAAGGAGGCATTCGTGCCTCGAACCGAGGCCCATCTGGAGGAAGCGAAATCCGAGCTGCTGGCCGCGGTGGCACGCCTGGACCGGATGCTGAGAATTTCCGGGGCCGGCGGGGAGGGCTGGAGGAAGTTCCTCGCGTGGGAGCAGATGCGCGACGAGCTCGATCGCCGCGGAGGCCCCGATCTGCCCACCCTCGACGCCATCCACGCCCGATACACCAGCGGACATAACGGCCTGGGGCTGGCCGAGTTTGCGGGCGTCCGTCGGGCACTGCGGCGCTACCTCACCACCGCCAGGGCGATTGGCAACGAGAAGCTGGGCGACCACTATCGCGCCTTGCTCGACGCGCTGCCGAAGCACCTCGAGGCCTACGCCGGCAGCCCGACAACCGAAGAGGCGTTTGTGATTGGCGGAGCCGTCCGTTGGCTGGAGGAGGCCGGACAGGCGCCGGAGCTCCTCGAGGCCATCAGGCGATATTCCTCCCAGCCCAATCTCTTCCTCCAGGTCTCGGCCGACTTCGTCGCCGCCGGGATCGCCGGCCCCGTGGACCGAGGCGGACCGGTCAGCGAAGTCATCCGCGGCACGCAGGTCACCGGCACGGAGCACACGACCGGCGAAGTGACCGTGGAATTGATCCCCCGGGCCGAATTCGCCGAGATCGACACCATCTTCCGTGGCAGGATCGAGTCGGACACCGTCGGCCGCAATGGCCCGGCCGTCGTTTACAGCGAGAGCACCACCGGTGTCGCTACCCGAAAACCGATCAAGATCGACGCCGAGCACGTCTGGACGGAGAAGGCCCAATCGAACGCCGTGACCAAGATGAGGATCAAGAACGTCCAAACCACTCGGGGCGGGGGCATGGTCGCGCAGCAGGCCCGGCAGCAAGTCAACGCTCAGAAGAACCAGTCGGAGCTCGACGCCGCCCAACGCACCGAACAGCGGACCAGCCGGCGCGTGGACGAAGAGACCGACAAGCAGATCGGCCAGCTTGCGCAGAACTACCAGGACAAGTTCCGGAAGCCCCTTCTCAGCCGCGATCTGTTCCCGCAGATGCTCCGCTTCCACACCACCGAAGCAGCCCTCCATGCCACCGCCTTGCACGGCGGCCTGCCGGGGCTGGGGGCCGCGGGATCGCCTCCCGAGTTCGACGGCGAGCACGACGTCGTCGCACGGCTTCACGAGTCCGTGTTCAACAACTTCGCGGCCGCTTCGCTGGGCGGGATGATTGTGGAGGAAGAGACGTTCCGCGCTCAGATGACCGAGCTGTTGGGGTCGACCCCCACGTGGTTCGAGCCCGATGAGGAAGCGCAACCGTGGACGATCGTCTTTGCCGAACGGCAACCGGTCTCCATCACGTTTGCCGACGGGGGGTTCGTCGTGACCCTCCGCGGCAGCAAATTTGTCCGGGGAGACAGCAGCTATCCCGGAATGGACGTGACCGCCGAGTACAAGATTGAGCGGACGGACGAGGGGATCAAGGCGGTTCGTCAGGGGGATCTGAAGATCTTCCCGCCCGGCTTCACTCCCGGCGGAGGCAAACAGCTCTCCGCCCGGCAGCAGGTCCTCCGCACCCTGCTCGAAAAGCGGTTCGGTACGATGTTCACCGAAGAGATCGTGCCCGAGCCTATCGGACTCTCCGGTAATTGGGAGAAGGCGGGCGAGCTGACTCTGAGTCGCTGGGAAGCCTCGAACGGCTGGTCGGTGCTCTGTTGGCAGCGGACCCCGAAGGCAGAAGAGAAGGCTGAGGCCCCTGCCGCACCGGCCGAGGCGCCGTAGCCCTGCCCCGTCCGCTCCGACTGTCTGGGGCATCGACTTCTCGCTGGCTGTGGCTCGCCCGGGGGCCACGGCGCTTCACCGCGCGCGAATCCTGGTTGGCAAGACCACCGCGGAAGGGCCCTAACGACGGTGTTTGCCTTTCCTGGATCTCCTACCCTTCCGGGGCAAGCTTTATCTGCGCAGCCCCCCCGGACATGCTCCCTTCGCTGCCTCTTCCAGATGACTACGTCCATTGGCGTTCTGCGCTTATGGGCAATCCGCGATGAGTCTGCCGGATTCTGGGGCATCCGAGAATTGTCAAAGTCTACGGGTTAGGAGGTCGATACCGTTTACGCCGATTCCTCCGGATACGGGCCCGTGCGCGGTATGCCTGCGTTCGGCGGATGCAGCCGCTGGGGGGTGGCAGAAAGAAGCAGAAGCACCTTCACAAGGAACGCGAATCCGATGAGTTGGCAGCTCTCGTCCCTACACATCGCCCTCGCGGGGCTACTACTGGTCGCCGCGGCTGGCTGCACTCCCCAGCAGCCCTTCTTCTTCTGCGAAGACGGCGATCTCTCGCACTACCTCGACAAGGCCACGGAGATCGAGTACCCGGACGTGGAAACGGCCAGCCTGGACGAAGTCACGGGGGCCGGACCGCCGCTGACGTTGGAGAACCCCGACCCGTCCGAGATCTGGGAGCTGACGCTGGAAGAGGCCATCAAGCTCACGCTCCACAACAGCAAGGTGATCCGCTCGCTTCCGCAGGTCGACCCCCGATCGCTGTCCACGATGCCCGATTCCCTCATCCGGGGCCCAGCCGAGGCGATCTCCACGGTGTACGATCCCGCCCTGGTGGAAACCAATCCGCGCTTCGGCGTCGCGGCGGCGCTGGCCGCTTTCGACGCGCGGTTCAGCACGAGCGCGTTCTGGGAGAAGAACGATACGCCCCGGAACTCTCCGGATTCGATCATCACGCGGTCGGTTTTCGCGCAAGACCTGGGCACCTTTCAGGCCCAGTTGTCCAAGACGGCCGCGACGGGCGGCACGTGGTTTCTCCGCCACAACGTCCGCTACGAATGGAACAACAATCCTGACTTCATCCGGGGATTCCCCAGCGACTGGACCGCGAACCTGGAGGCCGAGTTCCGTCAGCCGTTGTTGCAGGGCAACGGGGTGCAGTTCAACCGGATCGCCGGTCCGGGATCCATCCCCGGCTTCAACAACGGCGTGATGATCGCCCGGATAAGCACCGACATCAGCCTGACCGATTTTGAAGCCCAGGTCCGCGATCTGGTCGACCAGGTAGAAAGGGCCTACTGGACGCTCTATTTGAGATATCACACGCTCGAGGCGCTCCGGAAGGGGCGCGACGAGGCCCTGGAAACGTGGCGAGACGTCCACGCGGAGTTTGCGGTCGGCAAAGGGCAGGCGACCGACGAAGCCCAAACCAAGCATCAGTACTTCGAGTTTCGCTCCCAGGTTCAAGAGGCGCAGAGCCAACTCTATTCGGCGGAGAACAACCTCCGCTACATCATGGGACTGGCCGCGGCCGACGGCCGGTTGATCCGCCCGACCGACGAGCCCGCCACGGCCAAGATCGATTTCGATTGGCACGAAGTGTACGGCGAGTCCCTGGTGCGCAACGTCGACCTCCGCCGGGAGAAGTGGCGGATCAAGCAGCGCGAGCTGGAGCTGATCACCGCCAAAAACTACCTGCTGCCGCGGCTGGATTCCGTCGGCCGATATCGTTGGCTGGGGCTGGGCGACGACCTGATCGACCCCAAGCGGTCCGCGGTTCCTTTCGACAACGCGTATCAGTCCTTGACCGGAGGAGACTTCCAGGAGTGGGAACTCGGACTCGAACTGTCCATTCCTCTCGGCTTCCGCAAGGAGCTGGCCGGGGTCCGGTACGCGCAGTTGAACCTGGCCAAGGAGCGGGCAATCCTTCAAGACATGGAACTCGAGCTTTCCCATC
>Ga0307378_10000745_pt1 | contig 55252 bp, 55 predicted proteins | sample UN1MG_FD_202238 | JGI IMG/M metagenome (GOLD analysis project Ga0307378, IMG submission 202238) | Soil microbial communities from Risofladan, Vaasa, Finland - UN-1 | ecosystem: Environmental > Terrestrial > Soil > Coastal area > Acid sulfate soil | place: Finland: Risofladan, Vaasa | collected... | reverse complement strand
CTATAATTAAGGTGAACAAGCATTTTAAATACTATTTTTTAGGTAGAATGTTTTGTTTGTTTCCCATTTTGAATCTGGCAATTAATTGTGACACAGTCTGATTGCGAGGAGCGTAGCGACGTGGCAATCTCAACCTTTTTCTTAGAGATTGCCACGCTCCCTTTGGTCGCTCGCAATGACACATGATTATATAATTTTGGCCCAACGCTTAAGAATATGTGGGTTTGATGAATCAAACCCCTACAAGAAGAAATAAAAGGTATGCTTGATGAATCAAGTATCTACATAGAAAAACATAAGGTGGGTTTGATAAATCAAGCCCCTACAAGATTGAATAGAAAGCAGGTTTGAGAAACCATACCCATAAAAGGTGGGCTTGGCTGAATCAAGCCATTACAGGAGGCGCAAGATGTATCCTGACGACTTTTACTACACTAAGGACCATGAATGGATTCAGGTGAAAGGCGGTAAGGCGACTGTGGGGATTACAGATTTTGCTCAAAAGCAGCTGGGAGATGTTGTCTATGTCGAGTTGCCTAAAGTCGGAAAGAAACTGGAATTTCATCAATCAATGGGAGTCATTGAATCCGTTAAGGCGGTTTCCGATGTTTACTCTCCTGTTTCCGGAGAAGTCATAGAGGTAAACAAGGGATTGGATGATTCTCCCGAACTTGTTAATCAAGACCCTCATGGCAAAGGTTGGTTTATTCGTCTTAAAATAAAAGACGAAGCGGAGTTAGAAAAGCTTATAACAGCCTCTGAATACGAAGAATTCTTAGAGGGGATCGAGGAGTAAAAAGGGAATATTTAGCTTATGAGTTACATTTCACTGAGCGATAAAGACAGGAAAGAAATGATGGCCAAAATCGGCATCTCTTCCCTGGATGAACTTTTTAGCACGATCCCCAAAGACATAATGCTGAAAAGGGAGCTTAATGTTCCTTCTCCTATGACAGAACTCGAGCTGATTCAGTTCTTCGAGAAAATAACACAGAAAAACAGCTATCAGAATTATCTTTCATTCTTGGGAGCCGGAGCTTACTCCCATGTGATTCCCTACATCGTGGATTATTTAAGCTCCAGAGGAGAGTTTATAAGCCCCTATACTCCTTACCAGCCTGAAGTCAGTCAGGGAACACTCCAGATCATTTTTGAGTTTCAAACTCTCATCTGCCAGTTGACGGGAATGGATATCGCCAATGCTTCCCTTTATGATGGGGCTTCTGCTGCGGCTGAGGCAGTTCTTATGGCCCATCGCTTGAAAGGAAAATCAAAGGTTATAATAGCCAAAACCCTCCACCCCCATTACAGGAGAGTAATCCAAACGTATGTGAAAAACTTGGAAGTTGAGATTGAAGAGATCAAGTATTCAGAGACGGGAGAGTTCGACCTTAAGGATCTAAGAAAAAAGCTGGATGATAAGACAGCGGCTGTTGTCTTTCAGTCGCCCAATTTTATGGGGATAATAGAAAACCTTAAAAAGATATCTGACCTTGCTCACAGCGTCCAGGCTTTATCCATAGCTGTAGTCACAGAACCAGTATCACTTGGCATTCTGGAGGCCCCGGGAAAACTGGGAGCTGATATCGTAGCAGGGGAAGGGCAGTCCTTTGGACTTCCTTTGAGTTTTGGCGGTCCCTATCTGGGATTCATGGCCTGTTGCAAGGAATATATTCGCCAGTTCCCGGGGCGTATTGCAGGTCAGACAAAGGATGTGGACGGGAAAAGAGGATTTGTTCTGACTTTATCCACGAGAGAACAGCATATAAGACGAGAAAGAGCTACTTCAAACATCTGCACCAACCAGGCCTGGTGTGCATTGAGGGCTACGATCTTCTTGGAAACATTGGGCCAGGAGGGATTAAAAGAGCTTGCCTGGCAGAATATCCAGAAAGCCAATTATGCCCTGGACAAACTGAGCCAGATAAAAGGGATAAAAAGAAAATTCAAGGGGAATTCTTTCAATGAATTTGTACTCGAGTTCTCGGGAGGCTTCGAAAAAATCAGTCGCTCTCTCAGGAAAAAAGGAATTATCGGAGGCTTGAACCTTGGTGAGTATTATCCAGAGCTTAAGAAATGTGCCCTGGTGTGTGTGACCGAGATGCATAAGAGAGAAGAGATTGATAAACTGGCCGCGATTTTAGAAGAAGGCGTAAAAGAAAAATAAAAATGATTCGTGAACCTTTGATATTTGAAATTAGCGAGAAGGGAAAAAAAGCCTTTTCTCTGCCCGAGCTTGATGTTCCTTCTAAAAAGGACCTACTCCGGAATCTTCCAGTAAGAGATGAAATAGAAGGTTTTCCTCAGGTTTCAGAAGTGGAAATTGTCAGGCATTTTACCCGGCTTTCCCAGACAAATCATTGTATAGATGTTGGTTTTTATCCTCTGGGTTCGTGTACTATGAAGTACAATCCTAAAATAAACGAAAAAATAGCCTCTCTCTTGGAATTTAACTCCTCCCATCCTGCTGCCCCGCTTGATTTAATCCAGGGAAATCTCGAGGTTCTCAAAACAACAGAGGAGCTTCTGGCTGAGTTGACAGGAATGGATGCCTTTAGTCTTCAGCCTTCTGCCGGGGCTCAAGGTGAGCTGGTAGGCATGATGCTCATCCGTGCCTATCTTGAAGAGAGGGGAAACCCGAGAAAAATCGTCCTCATTCCGGATTCAGCTCATGGAACCAATCCTTCAAGCGCTCACCTCTGCGGTTATCGTGTTCAAGAAATCCGATCCAACAAAAAGGGAACGATTGACCTGAAGAGCCTCTCCCAGAACATGACAGAAGAAGTGGCTGCCTTGATGATAACCAACCCGAATACATTGGGGGTTTTCGAAGCTGATATAAAAAAAATGGCCAAAATTGTTCATTCCAAAGGTGGCTTTGTCTACATGGATGGAGCCAACATGAACGCTCTTATAGGAGTCTGCAGGCCTGGAGATATGGATGTTGATGTGATCCATCTGAATCTGCACAAGACATTTTCCACACCTCATGGCGGTGGCGGCCCTGGTTCTGGACCAGTAGGGGTAAAGCGGATGTTGAAGCCTTATCTTCCTCTTCCCATCATAGAAAGGAAAGAAGAAAAATACTTCCTTAACTTTGACCGGCCGAAGAGTATCGGAAAAGTCCACAGCTTCTACGGAAATTTTTTAGTTATTGTCAAAGCGCTGGCCTATATTCTATCCTTAGGACACGAAGGGTTAAAGGAGGTATCAGAGGTTGCAGTTTTGAATTCTAATTATGTTCGCAAGAGCCTGGAAAGAGAGTATTATCTGAAGTACAAGACACCTACTCTTCATGAGTGTGTTTTTTCAGATAAGTTTCAGAGAGAACACGGCGTCGGGAACATTGACATAGCCAAAAGGCTCATCGATTTTGGCCTGCACCCTCCGACCATGTCTTTTCCGTTGATTGTTCGTGGTGCGTTAATGACCGAACCCACAGAGACTGAAAGCAAGAGAGATCTTGATCTTTTTATCGATGCCATGAAGCAGATCTCGAAAGAAGCAAAAAAGAATCCAGAGGTTGTGAGGTCTGCTCCACATACATCCTACGTGCGGCGCCTGGACGAGACTAGTGCTGCGCGGAATCCTGTTTTAATGTGGATGGAGAAAAAAAAGATAAAATGAGTATTCAAAGCCTTATTATGAATCTTCAGAAGTTCTGGGCTAACCGAGGATGCTATCTTGCTCAATCTTATGACCTTGAGGTTGGCGCAGGAACCATGACTCCTGATACGTTTTTCAGAGTTCTTGATAAAAGACCGTGGAAAGTTGCCTATGTTCAGCCGTCGCGGAGGCCTGCGGATGGCCGCTACGGAGAAAATCCTCACCGAGTCCAGAAGCACTTCCAATACCAAGTTATCATGAAGCCTTCTCCTTCGGATATCCAGCAAATCTACATTAAGAGTTTGGGTGCTCTGGGCATCAATCTCCAGGATCATGATATTCGATTCGACGAAGATGACTGGGAAGCTCCCTCCATCGGCGCCTGGGGTGTTGGGTGGCAGGTTTTGCTGGATGGCCTGGAGATTACTCAGTTTACTTACTTCCAGCAGGCAGGCGGGATTGAGCTTTTTCCGGTACCCGTTGAAATCACTTACGGCCTGGAAAGGTTAGAAATGTTTCTGGAAGGAAAAGATAATATTTATGACCTGAACTGGTCTGAAGATGTCAGCTACCAGGATTTACGGTTCATTGAGGAGAGGGAGTTTTCAGAATACAATTTTAGCCAAGCAAACGTAGGGAGACTTAAGGACTCTTTCCTTTTGAACGAGAAAGAGGCCAGGCAGCTCATCGATAAAAATCTGCTCCTTCCCGCATACGACATGTGTCTAAAATGTTCCCATTTTTTTAACCTTCTGGACTCTAGAGGGGCAATAAGTGTTACAGAGAGAGTCAAAATGATTGCTCAGATAAGAGGCCTGGTCAGCCAGATTGCAGAAAAATACATAGCTAGGGAGAGTTCACCCTGATGGAATTTATCTTAGAGATAAACACCGAAGAAATGCCTCCTGCACACGTGAAAGCTGCTCTTGTGCAACTGAAGGAGAAATTAAAGAAAGAGCTCTCTTCGCAGAATATTGATGGGGGACAAATCGAAACATATGGAACCTGCCGTCGTTTGGTTGTTGTCGGTGATTTTGCTCCATCCCAAAAAGATAGAGAAGAGGAAATTACCGGTCCTCCTAAAGCTGTCGGAATTAGGGAGGACGGAACTTTTTCTCCCGCAGCCTTGGGATTTGCCAAGTCTCAAGGAGTAAGAGTCAGTGAACTTAAGGTTATAAAGACTGCAAAGGGAGAGTATCTGGGTTTAAAAAAGATCGAAAAAGGAAAGCCCTCAGGAGATATTCTCTCCGAGAATCTGCCTCAAATTGTCTCTTCCCTTTCCTTCCCTAAAATGATGAGATGGGGGGAAAGTTCTTTTAGATTTTCTCGCCCGATAAAAAATATTCTCTGTCTTTTCGGCGGGAAGAGGCTTTCATTTTCGATTGAAGGAATACAGGCTGGGGATTCAATAGTCGGTCATAAGATATATTTTCCCAAGGAAATTAAAGTAAGATCCTTCAGAGAGTACAAAGACGCTCTAAGAAAGATGAAGGTTGTGATTGATCAGGAAGAAAGAAGAAAGATGATTTTGAATCAGATAGGGCGAAAGTTAGCCACTCTCAAAGCCACGCTTCATCCGGATGAAGACCTCCTTGAACGGCTTGTCTATGATATCGAATATCCTCATGTAATTCTGGGTTCGTTTCCGGAAGAATATTTAGACTTACCTCTGGAGGTCTTGAGCACTGCCATGCGAGAAGGACAGAAACTGTTCTCTATTGTCAAAGAGAAGAAACAACGGCCTTTCTTTTTAGGTGTGGCTGATGCCTACCAGGATTCAAAGTCTCTTATTCGAAAGGGAAATGAGAGAGTGCTCAGGGCTCGATTGGAGGATGCCAAGTTTTTCTGGGAACAAGACAGAAGGATAACATTAAGAGACAAAGCAAAAGGCTTAGATAAGATTGTCTTTCAGGAAAAACTGGGGAGCTATGAGGATAAAACTCAGCGATTAAAGAAAATAGTTTCTTACCTGGCCGATAAGATCGAGGCTAAAAAGGAAAAGACGCAAGTTATTCAAGCGGCCGAGCTTTCCAAGGCAGATCTCCTTACAGATATGGTAAGAGAATTTCCCTCACTCCAGGGAAATGTAGGCGGGCTCTATGCCAGGGAAGAGAAATATCCTACTCTGGTTTGGAAAGCGGTTTATGAACACTATCAGCCTGTAAGCCTGGATGATGAATCTCCCGCTTCCTTGACTGGAGCCATACTATCCATAGCCGATAAGTTGGACTCTATCGTGGGAGTGGTTGGAACCGGGATAACAGTGACAGGGTCCAAGGATCCATTTGGTTTGCGAAGAAATGCTCAAGGTGTTTGCAAGGTAATCATTGAGAGAAAGCTTTGCTTATCTTTCTCGCGGCTTCTGGACAAGGTGATTGCTATTTACGGAGAGAAGCTTCAAGAGCCTAAAGAGAAAATAAAGAGTTACTGTCTGGACTTCTTTTCAAACAGGTTGCGCTACATTTTTGAGAGGCAAGGATATAGGTATGACTTGATCAGTGCTACCGTTTCCGTAAGTATTGATAACATCTATCACTCTTATCTCAGGCTTAAAGCGCTGGACAGCCTTAAGGAAAGTCCGAATTTTGAACCTTTGATCATCATTGCCAAAAGGGTAAACAATATTCTGAAAGATCAACCTCTGTTTAAAATCGATCAAGCGCTGCTGGCTGAAAAGGATGAGAGGGAGCTTTATACTACTTTTTCCATAATAAAGAATAATGTCCTGCCCTTAATTTCTAAAGGAGATTTTTCTCAGGCTCAGATAATTATTTTCAGGGTTAGATCTTCAATAAATAAGTTTTTTGATAATGTTCTGGTAATGACTGATGAGAAAAGAATGAGGCGAAACCGTCTGGCTCTCCTCCAAGCCATAAGCAAACTATTGATCCAAGTCGCAGATTACTCTCAAATAGTCATCGAAGGACAAGAAAAATAAGAAAAAGGGGACGTTCCCATCTCTTGTATTAGCTAGCTAATTTCGAATTTCCCGGTTTTAGCTTTTCCTTTAATTGCGTATTTTTGCTCAAGTGCGATGATTTTCACCATGTTTCCTGGATAATTTTCCCCTTGTTTTTCTCCGTAGGGATTAAATTGAACACCGATAAAGTATTGATCTTTGGCCTCAACATAAGATATCCACTGCACTTTTCCCTTCATAGTTAAAGGAATTCTTTCACCGGGAGTGGAAATATTCAGGGTTACTTCAGTGTTTATCTCGGGAGGTTTCTTTCCTATAAACTTGAGTCCCCCGCGGCTTATATCAACAAGAGGGGAAAATTCCTCTACATGTTCCTTGAACTGATAGCTGACAGTAGCTCCAGGAATTTGGAACCGGATGCATGTCCTTTTTTCTATTCCCTCTTCTTCCAACTAAAGTCTCCTTTGTTTGCTCTGCAGTATTTCAGTTGATATCTGAGCAGCGGTGCCTGAGGCCGTCATCCTATTCGAAGAGAGCAAAAAGAGTCTTAATATTTAAATCCTAACAACAAACATTTATTTTTAGATATTATGCTGATTTATTGGATATTTATCAACTGTCAATTTCATATTTCCCGACTTTGGCTTTATCTGTAGGGGCAAATTTTTGCTCGAGTGAAATGATTTTCACCAGATTTCCAGGGTAATTTTGTCTTTCCTTTTCTCCATACGGATTAAATTGAACCCCGACCTGGTATTGTTCTTTTCCCTCAATGAAGGATATCCACCGGACCTTCCCGTGGAGGGTTAAGGGAATCCTTTCACCGGGAACGGATATTTTCAAGGTTATATCTGCATTGATCTCGAGAGGATATTTACCTAGAAATTTAATCCCCCCGCGGCTGATATCGTCAATAGGGGAAAATTCCTCTGTGTAATCCTTGAACTCATAGCTGATGGTAGCCCCGGGAATCGCAAACCGGATGCACGTTCTTTTTCCGGCTTCGTTATTTTCCATGAATGATATCCTTCTCTTCGAGCTTTAGTTAAGGATTTTCGTACGAAACAGCGATTTCGGGAAACGTTTGGCTTTAATTTTTTTTTTCTTTTCCAAACATGCTTCCAAAAAATTATTTTATCTAGGCCAAACTAAAAATAAAATCTTCTTCTCCTTGAAAAACGTATACAATATATCAAATTCCTTCTAAAAGTCAAAAGAAAACGTACATAAAATACAGAGACCAGGAACCGAAAAGAGCTAAAAAGTCAAATCTCAAAATAATAAAGAGATTTAGGGAATACAGGAGAATTTTGGAGATGATGAGGTCAAGGGTGGACTTTGGAGAACGTCCCTATCTGCACTGCTGATGAAAGGGGATTATTGTAGTTCAGTTCTTATCTCAGGGTTCCTTGGTAGTGGGCTGTTAGCTGGCGCTTCTTCACATCTTCAGGTGTATAAGATGGTAGAAGAACTGGAGCAAGGCGGTCTGTTTTGATTTTTGCTCGCTTCAATTCATTCTCGTAATTTGAGATATGCTCCAATGTCAGCGGTCCAAGCTTAACAGATTTGGCAGCTCCCGCGGCGTATTTCCCGGCACGGCGTCCAAAAACATTATAATCAAGAACAGAATTTCCCATGAGCCGATTCCTTCCATGCACTCCGCCTGTAGCCTCTCCAGCCACATAGAGGCCGGGGATGTTTGTTTCACATTTTTCGTCTATCTCGATTCCACCATTCTGGTAATGAAGGGAAGGGTAGACGAGCATCGGTTCTGTAGTGATGTCTATTCCGTAACGGATAAACTGACGGTGCATAGCCGGGAAGTTTTTATTTATATATCCTTCACCCTGGAGCATCTCGATAAGAGGGGAGTCAAGCCAGACGCCGAGCCGGCCGCTAGGAGTTTTTATGCCATTATTTTTTTCAAGGCACTCCTTAATGAAGGCTGAACTCTCTACATCCCTGGGTTCCCGCGGAAAGACAAAGAGTTCGCCGTGTTTATTGAGAGGCTGTCCGCCAGCTCCTCTGATCTTTTCTGTGATTAAGAAGCCAGCAATCTGTTCAGGGAAAGCCGCACCCGTTGGATGATACTGAACTGAATCCATGTAGAGGAGCTTGGCTCCTGCCCTGTAGGCTATAACGAGTCCGTCTGCAGTTGCTCCGTAATGATTGGTTGTGTCAAATCCTCTTATATGTAATCGTCCAAAACCTCCTGTCGTGATAATCGTCGCTTTGGCTTTGACTGTAAAATATTCTTCTGTTTCAAGATTATAAAGAATTCCGCCTGCACATCGTCCCTTATTATCCAGGACGAGTTCTACTGTGGGCATGAATTCGAGCGATGTGATTTTATCGGGGTGATTTCTTACTTCATCCATCAAAGTCCGCATTATAATTGCTCCTGTATAATCGCGACAGGAATGCATCCTTTTTCTGGACGTTCCTCCTCCATGGAGCACTTGTAATGAGCCGTCTTCGTTTTTATCCCAGACAACGCCCAAATCTTCAAGCCACTTGACCACCTCAGGTCCATCCTCAGTGAGGGTTCGGACGAGCTCAGGCTTGTTATCAAAATGGCCTCCGCCGATAGCATCCAGATAGTGCTTGGTCGGGGAGTCTTGAGAAGTAACAGCTGCCTGCATCCCTCCCTGTGACATCATGGAGTTGGCATCCCCAAGGCGCAGTTTGGTGGAAATAATTGATTTAGCGCCGTTTTCCATGGCAATGATGGCAGCTGCACAGCCTGCACCGCCTCCACCAATGATCAAGATGTCTGTTTCATAATCAGGCTGAGTCAAGTCGAAAAGTTCGGGCTTGATCCTGGAGTGCGACTCCAGCATATCGGCCACTTCGGTTGTAAGTTTCTCCCCTTTGTTCGGACCTATATGGATTTTGCGCCTTGCTTCAGGTTTATAGTCAGGATGGAATTTATTGAGGACCTGCTCTCTTTCTTCAGCGCTCATGGGAGGAAAAACAGGTTTTCCTGATTTTGCCAGCTCAAACCTTTTGTTACGGGATTTAGCGACTTTTTCGAGTGATTCATTCATGTATTCTGGATACATCTGATGCTCCTTTTATTCAATGTCTCTTTCATAGTATTTCTTTTTCAAATCTTCTTTTTTCATACTTTTTAATTCTTTGTACTCTTTATCGTATTTATGTTCTTTGACTTCTTTTATTCTTTTCTTAAGCTGTTTGCTCTCTTTGGCGAGGTATTTTCCGTAAAGTCTTCTCGCGAGGAGCCCTACGTTGTACTGGACTATTTCCGCCGGGCATCTTATAGCACACATACCGCAGGAGAGACAGTCAAAGGAAAGGTCCATAACTTTTTCGATATCTCCACGGATAGCAGCCTGGATATAATCCATGACCTCCAGGTCCTGGGGACAGGCTTTTGTGCAGGTGTTACAGGCTAAACAGCGAAAAACTTCTGGGTAGAGCTTTTGAAAAGTTGCGACATTCGCCTCTATCTTGTTGATATCGTAAACAGGCCTTTGGGCAGGAATAGCCGGAAGCTGTGAAAGCCACATTCCGTCTTCAACGAGAGTTGTGCAGGCCAGGCCTGTGTAAATTTTATAATCGTCAGGAAGCCGGTAGACAGTGGCACAAGCACCGCAGAAACCCTCTCTGCATCCTGCTCCTCTTATTATCTGATAACCAGAGTACTCGATAGCTCCCATTATCGTTGCTTCAGCCGGCACTTCATGGGCTTTGCCCATGATGAATACTGTAGCCATTTCTTTTTTTGGAGTCTTTTTTGTAGATTTAGTTTTGGTCTCCTTTACGGGCACTTTTTTAGCTGGTTTCTTTGTTGCCATCATCAATATCTCCCTTTAATATTCCTGTGGTAATTTTTTAAGCTCGGCCCATGAGTAGACAGGACCATCTTTACAAACATAGTGAAAGCCGATGTTGCATCTTCCGCATTTCCCGATGCCACATTTCATTTTGTTCTCGACAGTTGTGTAAATCTGTTCGTCCTTAAAGCCGAGTTCCTCGAGCGCTTTGATGACGAATTTGATCATGATAGGGGGGCCACAGGTGACTGCTATTGCGTTTTTTGGGGAAGGTTTTTTGTCTGTAACATTCTGAGGAACGAATCCGACAAACTCCTTCCAATCTGGCTCCTCGACATCTATTGAAAGATGGACGGGCATTTTCTTCCTGAGCTCATCCAATTCTTCCTTAAATACCAGGTCTTTGGATGTTCTGGCACCGTAAATCAGCATAAGGTCTCCATAGTCTTTTTTTTTGCTTAGAGCGGTATTGAGGACAGACCAGATAGGAGCTAAGCCGATTCCTCCACCGATAAAGATTATGTTTTTTCCTTTCCAATCTTCTACGGGAAAGCTGTTGCCGTAAGGCCCTCTTATTCCGATGATGTCACCGACCTGCATTTCGTGCAGGGAAGAAGTAACCCTTCCCATCTTCAAAATGCTGAATTGAAGGTAATCCTTCAAAAGAGGGGAAGAGGAGATGGAGATCATCGATTCTCCTCTGCCAAAAACAGAAAGCATGGCGCACTGTCCACAATGGAAGGAGAAATTATTCGTGCTCAGAAACTGAGTCCTGAAAGTCTTGATAGGCCTTGCCCCACCCACTTCTTCTTTGATTTCGATTATTTTTGCCAGTCGTGGAATATAGGTATTATGATCCATAATCTCTCGCCTTTTCGAGAACTTCAATGATATCTATCCCAACAGGGCATTTTGAAATGCACCTTCCGCAGCCTGTGCATTGGTAATTTTTGTAAAGTTCGACAAAATACTGAAACTTATGGAGAATTCTCTGTCTCAACCGTGCGGCTTTATCAGGCCTCGGGTTATGTCCTGAAGAATGCATGGTAAAATCAGGAAACTGACAGTTGTCCCAAGTCCTTACCCTCTCTCCTTGAATCGGAGAGGATGAAGTAACTTCATCATTCATATCAAAACAGTGGCAGGTTGGGCAGAGATAAGTGCAGATGCCGCAGCGGATGCAGCTTAAAGACTCTTCATCCCAGAAGGGAGAGTCAAACATATCTTTGAGTTTGGGCGGAATTTTTTTTGTATCTTTGATTTGCCTTTGGATTTTCTTCTTGGATTCCGCCTGAATCTTTTCCAAATCTTTCTTGTCCTTGGCTATTGGACTCTTGAAAAGAGCCCTGGCTAAATTTAAGAGCTCGTCTCCTTTTTTCGTGAAAGATTCTGCGTAATATTTATCTCCTAAATCAGTCATTAAAATATCCAAGCCCTCTTTGGAATGGGGGGAGCCGTCAACCGAGAGACAGAAGCAATCGGGAGAAGGAGGTGTGTTACAGGTAAGTCCAACAAGGGTTGTTGAGTTTCTTCTTTTCCAGTAGTAAGGATCTTTGATGTCGCCGCCAAACACTTTGTCCGTAAGAGTAAGCGCCTTGGCATCGCAGGGTCTCACGCCAAAGATAACAGATGGCATCTCCTCAGGAAGGACCTCATTGACTTTGAGCTCCTCCTCGTTTGAAGTGCTGAACTCCAGGAGCACTTCTCTTTGGGGGAAGATGATTTTTTTAGGAGAGAGGACAGTTGTTAGATAATCCAGATCTATGATTTCAGAATTCTTGATAACCTCGAAGTTCCAGAAATTGCCATCTTTTTGTGGGGAATGTATTGTGTAGGATTCAAGCTTCTTCACCCATTGGGGGAAGGCTTTTTTTGACAGCACTTTTTCCATTTACTTACCTTATAAAGTCTTCGGGGTCTTCATCCTTAAAACTGGAGACAAGAGAAGGTTTGTCAGGATCAAAGCCCGCATCATAGTCAAAAAGCTCTTTGGCTTCTTTTTCCAATTTCTTGTTCAAGAACCTAATAGGGATATCCAGAGGACAGACTCTTTCGCATTCTCCACAGTCAATGCAGCGTCCAGCGAGATGGATGGCCCTGACAAAGTGATAGACAAAATTCTCTGAAGAGACGGGTGATTTTTCCAGCCATTTTATTTTTTGGGCCTTTTCTTCGGCAGGAGTGTCTGGGGTTACTACAAAATTTATGGTATCGACGACGCATTCGTCACAATAGCACATCGGGCATACAGACCGGCAGGCATAGCATCGAATGCATTTGTCTATCTGTTCCTTCCAGAATTTCCACCTTTCCTTTGGAGGTAAAGATTCGATTTTCTCCAGAGATTTGAAAGGATTTTCTACATCGCGCTTGGTTTTCTCTCCGATTAAGACATCATAGACGACCGGGAAATGGGCTTTGCATTCAAGACATCTCTCAGAAAGCACCTCTTGCGCCGCAATTTTAATCTTTCCTTCTTCTGTCGTGATAACAAAATCATCCTTGGCGCCGAACTCAACTTTTTTAGCTTTTTTCCCTTTCAATTTTTTGGCAAGCTTTTTCTCATCAAGAACGCCGGTATTTTCGCAGGAGATTCCTAATACATAAACATCATCTCTTTTGATGAATTCTTCTTGAAGCAAAACATTGATGGCTCGGCTGTCACATCCTTTTACAACGATTCCTACTGGCCTCTCATCAGGTTCCTTCTCCTTAGCTTTTTTTCTTTTTTCATCCCGGAGGAAGAGAGTAAGGTTATAAACACAGGTTGGATCCCAAATTAATTTATCAACATCCTCAGGATTTTTTATGAAAGCCGGGACTGGAAGCAGGCCGTTTGAGCTTCTTTGGAAGCCGATGATGTATTTGACTTTTCCTTCTTTTAAGATTTGGCTGGCTTCTTTTTTGAGCTCCTCGAGGTTTACCATTATTGAGTTCTCCTCAGCTTTTTTTGAGGACCGAGTGGCTTTAGTTCTTGGACAAAATCTTTGATGACTTGAGTATATTTTACTCCTTCTGCAGCTGAGATCCAGGACATCTGGAAGCGCTCAGGCTCGAGGCCGACATACTCTAAAAGCTTCTTAACCAGTGCAATTCTGCGCCGGGCATAGAAGTTACCTTTGATGTAGTGGCAGTCGCCTGGATGACAACCTGAAACGAGCACCCCGTCTGCTCCTTTGTTAAAGGCAGAGAAGATGTAGAGAGGGGACACGCTTCCCGAACACATGACAGTTATGGGGATAACATTGGATGGATACTGCATGCGGGAGACTCCAGCCAGGTCGCTTCCGGCTGAGGAACACCACTTACAGAGAAAAGCAACTATTTTTGGTTCGAATTCTTCTGCCACTTTTTAGCCTCCGAGTGATGCCTTTATCATTTCGTTTACCTGCAGAGGAGTCATATTTTTGACGTGGATGGCTGCCCTCAAGCAGGTTGCCGAACAAGTCCCGCACCCTTCGCAGAGAACTTCATTCACCTCGACTTTGCCGTCTTTGAGGGAAAGAGAATCATAGGGACAGACTTGAACACACATTCCGCAGCCAGTGCAGAGATTGATGTTAACCTTGGCCACTGTGGGAGCATGGTAAAGCCTTTCCTGGGACAGGATGGAGATAGCTTTGGCCGCCGCTCCGCTGGCTTGAGCCACAGCTTCAGGAATGTCTTTGGGTGCCTGGGCAGCTCCTGCAAGGAACATTCCCGCCGTAACACTCTCTACAGGCCTGAGCTTTGGATGAGCTTCGGCGAGAAAGCCATCCTTGTCCGTGGCGATTTTGAGTTTCCTGGCCAGTTCATCTGCTCCCTTAGAGGGGCGTGTGGCCGTAGCCAGAACAACCATATCGGCATCGATCTCGATGTCTTTTCCGGCCAGGGTATCAACACCCCAGACCTTGATTTTGCCTTTATCTTCAAATACTTTTGAAACCTTTCCTCTGAGGTAGAGGACTCCATCGTCCTCTACTGCTCTCTGGACGAATTCCTCGTAGTCTTTTCCCCCTGACCTGATATCGATATAAAAAATATAGGCCTGGCCATCTGGGACATGATGCTTGTAGAGCATGGCATGTTTGGCCGTGTACATGCAGCATATTTTAGAGCAGTAAGCGCAGTGAAGTTCAGGGTCACGGGAACCAGCGCACTGGATAAAGACAACCTCCTTGGGTTCTTTGCGGTCTGACGGCCTGAGAACTTTTCCCATTGTCGGTCCAGAGGCGGAGAGTAATCTTTCAAATTGAAGTCCATCGAGGACATCCGGGTATTTTCCATACCCGTATTCAGTCAATAATTCTTTATCATACAGATCGTATCCAGTGGCGACGATTATGGCCCCCACCTCTTCCTCGACGATTTCAGGTTTCATATCGAAGTCAATTGCATCTGGCTCGCAGACATCTGCGCACTTACCGCAGGCGATCGGCAAAAGGCCAGGGCAATGTTTTATGTCCAGAGTAAAGGTAGCTGGAATAGCCTGAGGAAAAGGAACATAAATGGCTCGCCGTGCGGTTAAACCTAGATTAAATTCATCAGGGACAGCCACGGGGCAGACTTTAGTACATTCATCACAGAGAGTACATTTATCTGCATAAACATAAGTGGGCTTTTTAAGAATTTTAACTTTAAAATTTCCCACATACCCGGAGATTTCCTGAACTTCGCTGTAAGTCATGAGTTTAATCTTAGGGTGTTTGGAAACCTCAACCATTTTCGGCGTAAGAATACACTGGGAACAGTCGAGGGTAGGGAAGGTTTCAGAGAGCTGAATCATATGGCCCCCGATGGAAGGTTCCCTTTCTACCAGAATGACTTCAAAGCCAGTGTTGGCTAGGTCTAACGCAGATTGGATGCCTGCTATTCCGCCGCCAATAACCATGGCTTTCCTGGTGACAGGGACGCTTATCGGCTCCAGAGGTTCATTTCTTCGAACTCTTTGCACAGTGCTCTTGGTAATCTTTATAGCTTTGTCTGTCGCTTTTTCCATATCTTTATGGACCCAGCTGCACTGTTCTCGGATATTAGCGATCTCACACTGAAACGCATTGAGCCCGGCTGATTTGGCAGTATTCCTGAAGGTTGTCTCATGGAGATTTGGGGAACAACAGGCGACAACTACGCTGTCCAGCTTCTTTTCCTTTATGGCATCAATAATAATGTTCTGACCCGGGTCAGAACAGGCATAGACGTAATCTTCAGTGTGGACGACTCCTTTGTGCTTGGAAAGCTCTTTGGCAACCTTTTTGACGTCCACAGTTCCGGCGATATTTATGCCGCAGTGGCAAACAAAAACGCCTGTTCGTTTCATTTTTTTACCTTTAAATTGGGGCCAGGCCCCATTTTTTTTATTTTTTTACCTTTTGTTTTGAGGTTTTTGGTTTTTTCTCTTCAGTCATGATTTTCTTGCCGTATTCATAACCTTTGTCAAAAGCTTTCTTGTTAAGTTCAAGAAATCTTCCCGGGACTAGGCCGGGGAGTGCTTTTTTCATGGCCTCGGGAGAAACGATACGAGTTATTGCCGTGAAAAATCCCAGCATAACCAGGTTGGCAATAATACGGTTCCCTAATTCTTCGGCAAACCTTGTCGAAGGAACAGAGTAGCTTTTGATTTTTCCTCGAGGAGGTTTTACCTTGACTAAATCCTTGTCTATGAGGAGAAGTCCATCTTCCCGTAATTCTGGTTCGTACTTGTCATAGGCTTCCTGGGACATGGAGACAAGAATTTCCGGAGCGGAGATATAAGGATACAGGACTCGTTCGTCAGAGACAACGAGTTGAGAACTGCAGGCACTTCCCCTGGCTTCAGGACCGAAGCTCTGGGTCATTGTCGCCTGCTTATTGTCAAAAAGAGAAAGGGCCTTTCCAGCAATAAGGCCGCAGCGAATGATTCCTTGACCCCCAAAACCAGAAAACCGAATCTCAGTCATGGGTTCCTCCGTAAGGCTTGTATTTATCGCCTAAAACTTTGCCGAGATGCTCATTCATGCAATCGAGAAAAGTTGGTTTTTCTTTGTCGACAAACTTACCGACTACGAGTTTTCCCTGGTACTTGATATCAAGAGTTCTGGTGTCTGCTCCATGCTGAATTTCAGATTTTTCATAATAATATTTCAGCAGGTTCAATCCATCGCCGAGACGGTTTCTGCGAGCATACAGAGTTACACAGGGAGTGATGACTTCGATGAAAGAAAAGCCTCTCTTGCCGAAAGCTTCCTGGATCGATTTGGTCACCCTCCTCAGATGAAGAGCAGTCCAGCGAGCAACATAAGTTGCACCACTGGCCTCAGCAAGATAAGGAAGGCTGAAAGGATATTCATAATTGCCGTAAGGAGCGGTGGAGGCATTAGCCAAGGTAGGGGTTGTGGCTGCTACCTGACCTCCTGTCATGGCGTAGTTAAAGTTGTTGACACAGATAACGACGAGATCCATATTTCTCCTGGCGGCATGGATGAAGTGGTTACCCCCGATTCCTGCGAGGTCTCCGTCTCCGCTGAAGACAACGACTTTTAACTCGGGATTTGCCAGTTTTAATCCAGTGGCAAAGGGGATAGCTCGGCCGTGGGTAGTATGGAAAGAATCAAGCTTCACGTAGCCAGCTACTCTTCCAGTACATCCGATTCCGGATACAATGGCGGTCTTATCCAGGTCGATTTCACTTTTCCTCAGAGCCTCGGCGAAAGAAGTGACTACAACACCTATACCACAACCCGGACACCAGATATGGGGGATCCTGTCCATTCTCAGTAAATCTTCGATCGGGTTTTTTCCTTTGTGACGATCTTCTTCTTTCATTTTGAAGCCTCCTTGATGGCTTTAAAAATATCTTCTGGATCATGGACCCAGCCGCCGCAGTGGGGAACATGGATGGCCGGAGCTTGGCCGAAAGCGCATCGTTCAACTTCTAGGACAATTTGACCATAATTTATCTCAGGAACGACGAATGCCCTTATTTTCTTCGCCAGCTCTTTTATTCTCTTCTCGGGAAACGGCCAGACAGTAATAAGCCTTATAGTTCCCACTTTTATACCGGCTTTTCTCGCCTTCTGGACAGCTTTTGTCGTAACTCTCGAGGTTATTCCGTAGGAAATGACTATGATTTCAGCGTTGTCCGTTTCATCTTCCTCAAGCCTAATGATTTTATCGGCATTCATGTTGATTTTGTCCACCAGATGACGGACACAGACATCCTGGAATTCAGCGTTGATAGCAGGATAGCCGCGTTCGTCCCGGGTTAATCCGGTTGAGTGGAAGCGGTAGCCGTCACCAGCCTTGACCATGAAGGGAATCATGTCTTTATCAGGCTTGTAAGGCAGATATTTATCCTTTGGTCCTTTGAACCATTTCCTTTCGACAAGTTCAATTTCCTCAGCTGGAGGAATAACAACTTTCTCGGTCATATGGCCCACGCATTCGTCGGTCATGACAAAGGTGGGAACCCTGTATAGTTCAGATAGATTGAAAGCCTCTATAGTGAGGTCGAAACACTCCTGAGGAGAATCAGGGACGAGGGCAATTATCTCATAATCCCCGTGGGATCCCCACCTTACCTGCATCATGTCCTGCTGACCGGTTAAGGTGGGAAGTCCTGTTGAAGGGCCTCCTCTTTGGACATTGGCAATCACAAGAGGAGTTTCCATCATGCAGGCTAATCCTATATTCTCCATCATCAACGAAAAACCGGGTCCAGAAGTAACGGTCATGACTTTCTTCCCTCCCCAGGAGGCTCCTATCAGAGCTGCCATGGATGCGAGCTCGTCTTCCATCTGGATAAAAACTCCTCCCACAGTGGGAATTCTTTCAGAAAATCTTTCCGCTGTTTCAGTTGATGGTGTAATAGGGTAACCTGCAAAAAAACGGCATCCAGCCGCCAGAGCTCCCTCAGCAAGAGAAAAATCCCCGTCTAGATAATGAGCTCCGGTTAAAACTCCTTTAGGGTCTGCTTTCACCTTTTTCACCTTCTTCCTCCTCTTTTTTAAGAGTGACAAATATGGCAAACTCAGGACAAATTGTCTCGCAGAGCTGGCAGTAAAGGCATTCATCTTCATTCTTAATATAGGGAGGATGATAGCCCTTTACATTGAATTCTTCAGACATCTCGAGCACATCTTTTGGGCAGTACTCCACACAGAATCCACATCCCTTGCATCTGTCCTTGTCGATGTGGATTTTGCCCTTTTTTTCTTTTAAATCGCCGAAATAAACCATTTGCTCCTCAGAGTAATCCTTTTTCTCTCAAAATGGGCTTGGGGTCAATATAATGGAGATCTAACCTTAAATCTTTCTCAGGACAACCCAAGGCAAGAGCCATGAGTTGGGTAAAATAGAGGATTGGGATATTTTTGAACTCGGGATATTTTTGGACAGTTTCTTTCTGACGGTAGTCGAGATTGAAAGCACAGAGAGGACAGCTCACAGAAACTAGCTCAGCGCCCTGTGATTGAGCCGAGGTAAGGATGTGGTATGTTCTATCAGCCACAATTTCAGGTTTATCAACTGTTTGGTAAGAAGCACAGCATTCAGTTTTATAAGGAAAATCTATGGCCTCTGCACCCAAAGCAGTCATGAGATTTTCTAAGACAGTCGGATTTTCAACGTCGTCAAGACCAATCTCTTTGGGACGCACTAAAAGGCAGCCGTAATAGCTGGCTATTTTTAATTTTCTTAAAGGCTTAACGACTTTTTTGGCGATGTTTTCGAATTTTATCTCATCTCTCAGCAGCTCCAAGAGATGAAGGACCTGAACGTCTCCTTCATATTCGACTTCCTCGCGATACATAAATTTATTTATCTTATCAAGGCTCTCCGGGTCGGATCTTACTCTTTCATTTGCTCTTTTCAAGGTGTTGAAACACATGGCGCAGAGAGTCATTACTTTGTTTGTGTTGGCTTCCTTGACTCGGATGAGGTTTCGGATAGGAGCTACGTGATGAATCAAGTCATCAGTAGCCAATGAGAAGACTGTTCCGCAGCAGTTCCATCGTTCAAGTTCTTCAGCTTCTACTTCGAGACGCTTTAAGGAACATAGAGCTGAGTCTTCAAAATTTTTCGCATTGTTTTTCAGAGTACAACCAGGATAATAACTTATTTTCATTATAAGTCCTTATGGTATTTTGATTAAAAAAATTATACATAATAATAAAATTCATGAGGTAAATTTCCTCATGCTGCTTATGATGGCAATAGGAGGAACATCTCCCTTTTCTGCATCTGAAAGCTTTTCAACCTTGAGGTGGTCCTCTCTTTTTCTGAGCAGAATTTGCCTTATGGCTTCGATGACTTCAGCAATGTTTATTCCCTTCGGACAGCGGGCGTTACAGGTAAAACAGGAAGCGCAAATCCAGATGGACTTTGACCGCATAAGCTCATCTTTGAGACCAAGCTGGGCATAGCGGATTATTTGATTGGGAAGGATATCCATTTCAGAGACCGCAGGACAGCCCGCAGAGCACTTGCCGCATTGATAACAGGCAAGAAGATTCTGGCCGCTTAGTTCTTCCACCTTGCCCACAAAGGGATCTTTGATTTTTTTTCTGGAGATGTTGATTCTCATCAGAGTTTACTTACCTAAATTATAGAGCACAATTTCCTATAAGTGATATAGGATAACTAAAGAAATGAATTACTTTTCAGTACAACATAATTCGCGAATTCTGTCAAGAAAATTATGTTATTTCGGCACAAATCCTGCAAATTTTATCATCAAAAAATGGGGCCAGGCCCCATTTTTATGCTTTTCCCCTCTTTTTAGCCCATTTTTTGGTTTTACAGGCAAAAATTCCATAAATAATTAGCATCTTTTCTAAAATGGGGCCAGGCCCCTTTTTATTACAAATCCTGCCACTTTTCTCTTTTCGAAAACGGAGACAGTCCCCATTTTTATTTTTTTATTAACAGCGTAAATATTTGGCATAATTTTAGGATCTTTTCAGTCCTCCGAAGAGAAAGAGGATGCAGAATGAATTAAGGAGGAAGAGATATTTAAGAAGAAGAGGAAGCCCGACTAGAGGGATAAGGAAAGAAGAGGCGATAAGTGCTCCAAAGAAAGAACCCAGCAAATCTAAGCCATAGCCCAGGCCGTAGTTCTTTTTCTCTCTTAAAAAGAGATTGTTGGAAACGACAAACATATCTCCTCCCAAAAAGCCAAGGAGAAGAAGATAAATAAAGAAAAAAAGCTCGGGGGGATGTACCTTCAAAGAAAGATGGAGAAGGAGGACAAGGAGAAGAATGCCAAATTGGATGAAAAGTAGCTGGGCGAAATAAATTCTTTTCCTCTTCTTTCCCCTGAGAGAGCCTAAAAAAAGGCCCATCATAAAGCAGGTGAGAAGCAGTGCAATCCGGCGATAAACATATCCATACATAGTTTGGAAGGAGATGATAACGATGAGCTCAACGACTATGGTGGTGAAGCCCATAACAGCCAGAGGAACGAGGGGAAAAGTTGATTTTTTCCGTCTCAACCAGAGGATAATGAGCAGAGAGATAAAAAGAATTAGAGGAAGATCCAAGAGCCAGAAGAAATGAACCTCGGAGAAGAAAGAAAAAATTTTCCTCTCCAATCCTTTAAACTGAGTACTCCAGAGCACAGAGTTATAAAAATAGCTTATTGGGGAGAAGTCCTGGTTTATTGTTCGCTTACCCGAAGATACTTTCTCTTTTATAAATTCTATCCTGAGTGGGCTGAGACGAGAAAACAGGAGCTCGGGGCTTACATAGGAATTTTGGAGGTTTAGGTCCTCTATTTTCTGGCTGAGTTCCTCGAATCCTATGGATAGAGGCTTAGACGACGCCAGAAATATGTTTGTATCTCCAGGTACAATTTCTACGAAAGAGAACGCTTCCTTGAGGGTGAAATACAGGGAGGAAAGGAAGTTTTGAAGCTCAAGGCTTATATAATTTTCTGCCGAGGGAACTCGAAAAGAAAACACGCCTTTCTCAGTCAACTTTTCTCTCGCTTCATGGAAGAATTCTTTGGTATAAAAACGATTGATTTGGGCTGTGGCCGGTTCAGGCAGGTTGAGGATTATCATATCGTATTTTTTCTGAGTTTTGGTGAGGAAGGCTCTTCCATCCTGATAGAATATATGGATCCTTTTATGCCTCAAGACACTCTTCTCTTTTTCGGGTAGAAATTGGAGGGAGAGCCGAATAATTTCAGGGTCGAGCTCGACATAGTCCACCTCGACCTGAGAATATTTAAGGATCTGGCTCAATCCTCCACCAGCTCCTCCGCCCACCATCAGAACATTTTTTGCTCTGGGGTTCTGGAGAAGAGCAAAATGGACAGATTCCTCAGAAGCAGCCAGATTAGGGTAGGAATAATCATGAAGGTTGTTGTTATACAGGGAAATCTGCTCCTCGGTTTTCAGAATCTGGAGTTTGCCGTAGGGTGTATCTTTGCTTTTTATAAGAGAAAAGGGCTTCCAGTAAATTTTCTGGCTGGGGATGTCAAAGATGATGAAAGCCGCCAGGAAAATGAGAATGGAAAGAGGAAAAAATATTTGCTTTTTTTTGCCGAAGGAAAAGAAAATCAAGAGGGAAGCAGATGCTCCGACAATCGCAGCTCCCTGCCAGTTGGAGAAAACTGGAATGAGAAAAAGATAGACTATCAATCCTGCTACGGAAGAACCCAGAGACTCCAAAAAGTAAACGCGATAAAGATCTCCCTTCTGGAAATGAGTATTGAAGACAAAAAGAATTCCCAGAGGGAAGCTTACAAAAAAAGCAAGCACAAGAGAATAGAACAACATCGGGATTATTCCCGTGATTTCCCCAGGGAGTACTCTCAGGAAGAAGCGGGAAAACCTGAGGACTATGAGACTGAGAGGGAGAAAAAGTATAACAGCATAATATGTTTGGGGAAATCTTAGGGGATGAAATTTCAGTTTCGAGGCAAAAATACTTCCCAGCCCACCCCACAAAAGCCAGGAAGCAAGGATAAAACCAAAAGTGATTTCGTTTCCGTAGAAATGAACAGAGAATTCTCTCAGTAAAAAAATTTGGAAGGAAAGAGCAAGGAAACCCAGAAGAAAAGGCGGGAGAAAAGTAATCAAATCCAGATCCCTGGAATGGGATTATTACAATATTTGCACCTTCCTCCTTTAAGCGCAATTTTATTTATCTGGTATCCAATTCTTTTAATAACAATTTCTTTACATTTGGGACAATACGTGCTTTCTGCTGAATGACCGGGGACATTTCCTATGTAAACATAATGAATCCCCTCTTCGAGAGCGATTTTTTGAACTTTTTCTAAGGTGGACACAGGAGTTGGAGGAAGGTTTTTCACAAGATACATGGGGACAAAGCGGGAAAAATGGAGAGGCACATCAGGACCGATTTCTTTCATAATCCACTGGCACATCTTGCGGATTTCATCCGAACTATCGTTTAGGGTAGGGATGACAAGATAGACGAGTTCCAACCAGGTAGAGCTTTTATGCACGATCTTTATGGCTTCAAGGACTGGCTGGAGCTCTCCTCTCACATAATTTGTGTAAAAGTCCTGGGAGAAAGCTTTAAGATCAACCTTTATTGCATCCACAACTTTTGTCAGATCTTCCATAGGTTCAGGGTTGATATGACCTCCGGTGATGACAACGTTCCTGACTCCTTTTTTGCGGGCTTCTAAGGATGTATCGTACATATATTCAAAGAAGATAACAGGCTCTGTGTAGGTATAGGCGATTACAGGGCAGCCGTATTTCTGGGCAGTTTCCACGACTGCCCGGGGAGGGAAGTCATGGTTTTGGACCTGTTCCGGTCTAACCTGGGATATCTCCCAGTTCTGGCAGAATTTGCAGTTTACATTGCAGCCCGCAGTAGCGATGGACAGGGTACTGCTTTTGGGTAGATAGTGAAAGAGAGGCTTTTTTTCGATAGGGTCAGCTGCGATAGAGCAGGCCTTGCCGTAAACTAAGGTGTAGTAAGTGCCTCCTATATTTTCTCTAACCCCACAGTAGCCTCTTTCCTTATCCCCCAATTTACAGAGGCGAGGGCAAAGAGTACATTCTATTTCCCTGTCAGGGTGTTTTTTATAGTAGCGCGCTTCAACCTTTGAAAGGTTTGCTTCCCCACCAAGAGCATAGAAATCCATGAGGAGTGCCGGAAATGTAGAGGTTCTATTCATCAAACCCGTACTTGCTAGAAGAGTGGTTCCTCCAGCTGCTTTGAAGAATTGTCTTCTTTTCATTTTAATAAATTCAATAAACAGCTATCAGCACCCAGCTTGTAGGATGGGTAGATGTAACTTTCTTATTTCCATGTTCATTAGCTTAGATATAAATTATTTTAATTTCACCAATTATAAATTACAATTTTTTACGTTTTTTCATACTTCCTCTTCTATAATCTGTATCTCTTCTGGATTTGCTTTTCCCAATCCCATTTTTTCAGCAGTTTTAAGATAAACAGGGTTTCTTTTTTCTTCCTCTAAAGAGGCAAGTCCCTTCTTGGCTCTGAGTTTTTCAATGACCTGCCAGCCGACATAATCAGCTGCCACAGGATCCAGACTGAAAATAAGAGCTTCGTATTTTTCAGCCCATCGGGCATGGTAGGAGGGTCCACGATGATATTGAACAATCAGGCTGTCCAGGATGGTGAGCTTGTGCTTTCTTTTTATAAGTTTTGTCTCAAAAAGCTCAGCTACAAAGGGATTGCAGTTAAAATCATGGTATTTATTGGGATTGTGGATGGCTCCGAAATAGTTTTTCATTCCCGCCGTGACTCCTGCCATGCCGTGGTCTTTTAAAATGGCAAGGCTTATGGAGGCTGTGATCTTATTCGATTGAATCAAAGAGAAAAGACTGCCGATATTGAGATGAGAGGTGAGTTGAGAATCATAGCCGACTCCTTTTGTATCTGTTCCATAGACTTTGATGCCGCTGCCGTTGAGGTTCAGACGGTATCCTGCTTCCCTCAATTCTCTGTTGGTTCGGTCCCAGATGATTATGTTTTTCTGCTGGATTCCGCTTTCTTGAAGCAATCCGGCTAAGGAGAAGGAAACCTCGGGGCGGGAAGAAAGCTTTCTTCCGCCGATGGTGTTGATTTTTATCCCCACTTTGTCGGAGTTTTGGAAGATTAGACGAAGGCCATCTTTTGGGTTTTGCTTATCCATCAAGATTTGAATTCCCCGATTATACATGCTTAGGAGCTTCTTTTGATCTGTGTTTTCCCCTCCATTCAGGACTCCCTTTCCTCTGATGAGAACGACTTTTGATGCCATTACAATTAAAAAGTACTCCTCTTTCAATTTGATGTCAATGGAGTTAATTTTGACTTGTCAAAAAAGGAATTTGAGCTTATAGTGAAAAAAGCCTCGTTTAATATATGGAGTAATAATGATGAGAATTTCGAAGCCCAAGGAATTATTAAAACTCTTGCTTCCTTTTGTTCTGTTTTTTTCTTTTTTAAATGCGAAAGGAGCTCTATTAGAAGAGGAGGGTGTTTCTTCGCTCCATTTCCTCTTGCCTGACGTTGTTACTTGGAAGATTCCTGAAGCTCCCCAGGATTATTTTCCGGAAATACTTTTCGAGTATATCAACGGTGCTGCTGAGATCTACCTTTCCTATGATTTTAAAGAATTGACCGTAGGGCAGTATGAAAAAGGAGATAGTAACGCCGCTCTTATTATAGAAATTTATGATATGGGAAACGAAATAAATTCATTCGGGATTTACAGTGCAGAGCGATTTCCTGATAGCCAATTTATCTCCTTTGGTAACCAAGGATATCTAGAAGAAGAAACTCTGAATTTTATCGTTGGGAAATACTATGTAAAGCTTCTCTGTTTTGACAGCGGGGAAGATTCTGCTGACTTCCTGAAGCTTTTTTCTCAGGAAGTTGTGAAGAGAGTCAAAGATAAAGGAACTCTCCCGCCTGCCCTGGCCTTTTTCCCTAAGCAAGGGCTCGTTCGAAACAGTGAGAAGTTTATCTTGCGCAATTTTATGGGCTACAGTTTTCTCCACAGTGGTTACCTGGCTAATTATAAACTTGAGGACCTTGAGTTTGATTGTTTTTTGATAGAGGGAGAAAACGCAGACGATGCCCAGAATATGCTAAAGAAATATCTGGAAAAAAAAGGCAAGCAGAGCGTCGAGGAAATCTCCGCAGGGTTTCGCATCAAAGACCGCTACTACCACAACATTTATCTGGCCAGAGTTGAGAATTACCTCTGCGGGGTAATGAAAATAAAGGACGAATCTCTAGAAGTAGGGGATAAGTATTTTGGGATGTTGATCGAGTCTTTAAAAAAATAATTATTTGCTTTTTTTAATTTTGATTTTAATTCTAAATAGATTATAATGAGCAAAGAATTTAAGAAGAGCAAATGCAAGGTAATAAAGTTATCGCTGCCGCTCTTATAATTGTTGTTATTTTTCTCGGGGGGGTTGTTTTACAACAGGCAAAGCCTGTTCTTTTTCCGTTTTTTTTAGCTATCTTTCTTTCCTTTATCCTCTCTCCAATCTTGGATTTCTTGACTCGCATGAAAATTCCTAGAGCTGTTTCTATTTTATTTATTCTTATAACCAGTTTTTTTATTATCTACCTCCTGGGGCTTCTTTTTTATTCCAGCGGTAAAACTTTTGCCTCTGAGTTTCCAAAATACGGTCAGAAAATAAGCTCGATTTTAACTTCGATCCAAGAGCAACTGAAGCTCACCTTTCCTAAATGGGAAACTGTAAATTGGTTCGGGCAACTTGATATAAACAAAATAGGAGGTTTTCTTCTTTCTTCTCTCGGTCCCTTTTTCTCTTTTATTGCCAATCTTTTTCTGGTCTTCATTTTTATTGTTTTTATTTTAGCAGGCCGGGGAAATATAAAAGCAAAAGTTGAGAAATCTTTTAGCAAAGAGAGGTCTTCACAAATTAGCGATGTTATCCAGAAAATCGATACTCAAATCCAGAAGTACTTGGCAATGAAAACAATAGTTAGCTTTGTCACGGGTGTTCTGGCGACAGTTGTCCTGATGATTTTTGGTGTCGATTTTGCCATAGTTTTTGGCTTTTTTACATTTATCCTGAATTACATTCCTAACATTGGATCTTTAATAGCCACCGCTCTGCCTTTAACCATCGCAGTTTTTCAATTTGAAACGCTCTGGCCAGCTTTTTGGATTTTGATCATTCTGGGTTCAATCCAGATGATTATAGGAAACTTTATTGAGCCGAGGGTGATGGGACAAGGATTGGGATTGAGTACTCTTGTTGTTCTTTTTTTCCTCTTTTTCTGGGGCTGGCTGTGGGGAATTCCGGGCATGATTCTAGCTGTTCCCACTGCTGCAACTATAAAAATCGTTTGCGATAACATTCCTCCGCTTAGCTTTGTCGGGGAGCTTATGAGCAAAGGGTAAAAATTCTATCGCCTTTTTTCTATTTTATCTTCATTCCGATTCGGATTATATCCCTGGCCCAATAGATATAGAGAGGTTTTCCTTTTATATTCCTGAGAGGTAAAGAATCCCAGCGCCGGCTGTCCATGCTTTTATCACGGTTATCCCCTAAAACAAAACAGTGGTCAGAAGGTACAATAACAGGGCCAAAATTATCTCTTCCTGGGTAAATTTTGTTATCAAAATGAACTTTATAGCCTTCAGGGAGGGGTATCTCGTCTATGTAAACCTGTTTACTCTTGATCTCGATTTTCTCCCCTTCCAGGGCGATAATCCTTTTGATGAAAATTTTAGCGGGATCTTCGGGAGACTGGAGTATTACTAAATCCCCTCTTTGAAGTTTGTTTTTCTTGAAATATTTAAGATCTGCGACTAAATAATCACCGATACGTAGAGTGGGCTCCATGCTTCCTGTGGGCATTTTGTAAGCACTGAATCCTAAAACTTTATTCGTTAAAAAATTTGTAGGGACTAGGACAATGCTGTTGATCAGAAGAATAATGAGGAGGTAGATATACCACTTATTGTATGACATGGGGATGAACTCTTTTTTTTTGATGGCCGTAAAGAATGCTTCACCGATAATAAATAACAGGAAAAACATAGAAATTAGGAGAATGATAGCCAATCCGTAATAGCTATAATGGAGTCCTATTCTGAACATTATAATTGGCAGCAAAATAAGAGATAAAAGGAAGATAATTCCTTTTATAATTTGACCGTTATAGAGCTGACCCAGGCCGGGAGCGAGCGAGGATAGAATTGCGGCCACTATTGGCTTTCTTTTTTTCTTCTCCATCATTATCCTCCCTAAAATTAGGTGGTGATGATTTTTTTCTGGCGGGACAGGTCTTTTATTCTGGCGAAGCGCTTTATAACCTGATCGATATAATTTCTGCCTTCGAAGTTTCCCTTTGCCCAGAATTTGACTCCAAATATAATCCGCTCCAGGCACTGGATTTTTTCTTCTTTCTTATAAGTCGCCACTTCTCCAGGAAGGATGATCTTTCGCTCATACCGGCATCTCTCTATATTCTGAAAGATTGCTTCTCCGATTTCATTTTTTGGCTTACTCTTTTCTTCTGGAATAAAGAGAAGTCCTTTATCTTTTTCGATTTTCTCTCTGGCATATTCTAGAGACAAAAGGGCTTCTCTGTCAGTAAAAGACTCTTTTTTTTCTGAGTATTCTTTCAAAGGTGCTTCTATATGAACAGCAAGCCAAGCCATCCTCTCATCATTCAAAATGTCTTCTTCTGGGGATAAAGCTCTTGGGGAGGATACTGGCTTCTTTTCAATAATTCGCTGCTCCTGGTAAGGTTTGTGTTTTTCGAGAAAAGTACAGCCTTGAGGGCAGTGTATTTCTTTTTCCCTGAGGAGCCCGCAGCAAAGGCTGCACAGATAATCTCCTAAGGCAACACAGTGCCTTTTCCCCTTTCTTTTTTTACATTTAGAGCATTTGGCCATTTGAGACAAATTGAAAAGTGCACTTATAAAGTTATAAAGAAAAAATCAGGTCTTTAACAGGTCAAGTGGAAAGCACCGATCGTCTTTTTTTTGGAAGCGAATTCGTTGAAACTTTGAGTAGCCTTTTTTGTCTTTTCGATGATAAGCTCTATCCCCTGAGATTGAGCTTGGCTTTTCACTTCTTCTTCCACGCTCACTATACCGTAGAAGCCGGTGCCGACTACCAGGACCTCAGGCTTCTCCTTGAGGACATCTTCTATGTCTTCGAGACAAAGGTTATGTCCAGATTTTCGCCACCAGGAGTCATTTACCCTATCAGGAAAAATGATAAGGTCAGATGTGTATGTGTGACCATCCACATCCATGCGTCCAAAAGCGCAAGATTCAATCATCTCTTTTTCTTCATGATGAATGTATCTGAGGTGAATGACTTCATTTTTTTCCCCAGAAAGTTCTTGAGGGCTTTTTGAGCGGCTTTTTGTTCAGCTTTCTTTTTGGAATTGCCTTTTGCCGTTGCCAGAGATTCCTTCTGGAAGAGAACTTCAACGACAAAGTTTTTTTTATGGTCAGGTCCTATTGTCGTGATGTTCTTATAAACAGGAGCAGGAAGATCTTCCTTCTGGAGATATTCTTGCAGAGCCGATTTGTAGTTGTTGATCAAGTGACTATCGGCCTTGATTTTTTTGAACAAAGATTCAAGGAGGGAGAGGAGAAAATTTCTGGCTGCATCAAATCCACCGTCTATATATATAGCTGCTACCACTGCTTCAAAGGCTCCGGCTAAGATAGTCTTTTTTTTCCTCCCTCCGCTTTTTTCCTCCCCTTTACCCAGGAGTATATTTTTATCAAGTTTTATTTTCTTGCTGAAGTAAGAAAGCGAAGATGTTTTTGCTGCAGAGGATTTGAGCTTGGAGAGCTCACCTTCGGATATATGAGGATAGGTGGTACAGAGGTAGTCAGCAATGATGAGGCCAAGAACAGAATCTCCTAAGAATTCTAAGGTTTCATTGTCCGATTCCGCATTTTGTGGGTTTTCGTAAGCGTAAGAACTGTGGGTCAATGCTTGGACCAGCAGAGACTTGTTTTTGAAACTATAGCCTAACTTTTTTTCAAATAGGGGGATATTTGTTTTCATGACGAAATTTTTTTCCTCCTGGTTCGACTCCTATTTTTTATAAGCTTTTCGAAGAAAAGAAAGGATAGACGATTTTTCCTCCTACGATTGTCATCGCTGGAGTTCCTTTCAATTTCCAGCCTTGAAAAGGATTATTCCTGCTTATCGATTTAAAAGTGCTGACGTCAACAACAATTTCTTTGTTGAGATTCAAGATGGTCAGATCAGCGTCAGCTCCCACACATATTTTTCCCTTGTTTTCGAGTCCAAGAATAAGGGAGGGAGTGGTGGATATCATCTTAATGAATCTTTTGAGTGAAATGATATTTTTGCTCACAAGCCTATCCAGAAGGAGAGAAACCGCAGTTTCTATACCGTTTATGCCAAAGGGGGCTTTATCAAATTCAACATCCTTTTCATCCGGCGTATGAGGAGCATGGTCAGTTGCAAAGACATCCACAATTCCTTCCTTCACTGCTTGAATTAAAGCTCGGACATCTTCTTTGCCTCTGAGGGGAGGATTTACTTTCAGGCTTGTGTCATAACCTTCAAGATAAGAATCAGTCAAAATAAGATGATGGGGAGTCACTTCTGCAGTGACTTTTATCTTTTTTTTCTTTGCATTCCTGACAATGTCTACAGCTCCTTTAGTACTCAAATGCGCAATATGAATATTTGCCTCAGCCTCTTGGGCAAGAATTGTGTCCCGAGCAACTATTATCTCCTCTGAGGAAGCAGGGATGCCTTCTAGACCAAAGAGATAAGAATAATACCCCTCGTGCATTACACCTTCACCGCTTAGGTTTTTATCCTCGCAGTGTTCGATGATAAGAGTGTTTAGAGGTTTTGAATATTCCAGAGCACGACGCATGATCTGGCTGCTTTCTACAGACTGACCGTCGTCAGAAAAGGCTACAGCTCCTGCATCCACCAAGTCAGCCATATCTGTTAGTTCTTCGCCTCTTTGCCCCTTGGTTATGGAGGCTATGGGAAAGATATTGACCACAGCTCTTTTCTTTGCCTCAGAGAGAATATACTCGGTCAATTCCCGATTATCATTAACAGGATCAGTGTTGGGCATGCAGGCGATAGAAGTGAAACCTCCTTTGGCTGCGGCAACGGCGCCGGTCGCTATGGTTTCTTTATCCTCCTGGCCTGGCTCTCGGAGATGGACATGCATGTCGATAAAGCCCGGAGCAACTACTAACCTTGAGGCATCGATGACTTTTGCCCCCTTAGATTCAATCCTTGCTTTTATATCAACAATTTTCCCCTTTTCTATTAAAATATCTAATTTGCCATCTGTTCCTGAAGAGGGATCAATGACTCTCCCGTTCTTAAGCAACAACTTCACGTTCTTTTCCTCCCAACAAAAGGTAGAGAACCGCCATCCTGACTGCAATCCCGTTTTTAACCTGCTTGAGTATGACGGATTTCGCCGAATCAGCCATATCTGCTGAGATTTCGACACCCCTATTTATGGGGCCAGGATGCATAATAATGGCCTTTTTTTTCGCGCGTCGGAACCTTTTTTCTGTCAGACTGTAAAGATTTCTGTATTCTCGAATAGACGGGAAGTAGTTTTTTTGCTGCCTTTCCATCTGGATTCTGAGCATCATGATCACATCTGCTCCTTCTAGAGCTCTATCTAGGCTGAAGTCTATGTCAACTCCAAATTTCCTTAATTCCAGGGGAAGAAGAGGTGGTGGGCCAACAAGAACGACTCTTGCTCCTAACTTTCGGAGGAGAAAGATGTTGGATCGTGCGACCCGACTGTGAAGGATATCTCCGACAATTGCAACCTTCAGGTCTTTAAAATTCTTTTTTTCCTGTCTAATCGTGAAGGCATCAAGAAGTGCCTGAGTTGGGTGCTCGTGAGATCCATCACCCGCGTTTATGATGTGAGACTGGCAGAAGGTAGTGGTGAAGTGGGGAACTCCTGAGCAAGAATGTCTGATTATTATGGCATCAGGATTCATGGCCTCGAGGTTTAAGATAGTGTCCTTCAGGCTTTCTCCTTTAACTGCGCTGCTTGCCTGCTGATTAACATTAACAATATCTGCGTTCAATCTTTTTGCTGCCAGCTCGAAAGAACTCCGTGTCCGGGTGCTGGGTTCAAAGAAGAGGTTGATTATAGTTTTCCCTCTTAAAGTCGGGACTTTTTTTACTTCTCTGGTAGAAATTTCATAAAAGGATTCTGCTGTATCCAGCACTGTCATTATCTCCGAAGGAGTTAAGGCCTGGATGCCAAGCAGATGTTTATGTTTGAAGGCCAATTACCTTCTCCTATTTCATTCCAGGCGGCTCTGTGATAAGGACTTCATCGATCTTGTCAATTTCTTTGAGCTGGACTTGGACAACCTCTCGCTTTGATGTCGGAAGAAATTTTCCTACGTAATCAGCTCTGATAGGCAGCTCACGATGACCGCGGTCGATGAGGACAAGAAGCTGAATTGCCTTGGGCCGCCCCAGGTCGATCAAGCTGTCCATGGCTGCTCGTATCGTTCTTCCGGTAAACAGAACATCATCCACAAGAAGAATATCTTTTTTAGCTACAGAAAAATTTATTTCTGTCTTTTTGACCATATGTTGAGCTTCCGATTCTGAGAAATCATCTCGATAGAGAGTAATGTCCAAAACTCCTACGGGAATATCCTTCTTTTCTAGTTCCTTAATCAATTTCGATATTCTCTTTCCCAGATAGATCCCTCTTGTCCTTATCCCGACGATAACCAAATTTTTCAGGTTGCGGTTGCGTTCAAGGATTTCAGTGGTCATTCGTTGGATGGCTCTTTTTATCTTGCGGGAATCCATTACCCTCGCTTTAATTTTTTCTACCATGAAATGACTCCTGATTTAAGGGGAAGGTTTTGTTCTTTTTTTGAGAAAAAATTCATTCTTTCCCTAAGAAAATGCAATATATTAGGGAAAAAGTCAAGGAAATATGCGAAGAATAGGGGAGCAAACCTTTATAACTTGCATAATTTAGATTTTTGTTTGTCTAAGGAAATGCGGGGTCAGATCTTTAAATTACTTATAGGGGCTTGATTTATCAAGCCCACACTTTGCTGAAATAATCTTTCGCCTTTTCAAGATCCTTTTTAATCTGCCGGGAGAGGTCATCTGGAGTTTTGAACTTCATTTCATTCCTTATCTTTTTTATAAAATTGACTCTTATTTTCTCTCCGTAAAGATTCTTGTTCAAGTTTATTATATAGGATTCAATAATTGTTTTTTTCTGGTGGAACGTAGGACGATTTCCTACGTTGGTTAGAGAGGGGAATGATTTAGAGTCTATCCAGGCAGTTGAAATAAAGACACCGGGAGGGACGATTTCATTTTCTGTCTCAATGTTGGCAGTCGGAAAACCAAGAGTTTTTCCTCGGGATTTGCCCTTTATCACCTTGCCCTCTATTTCATAAAGTCTTCCAAGTAAGTCATTAGCAAGTTCTATCTTTCCCTCCTGGAGAGAACTTCGGATAAGGCTACTGCTTACTACTATCCCATCCTTGGCCACTGGAGGGATTGAATAAACCCGAAAGTTGAATCTTGAGGCCGATTGTCGGAGAAGTGAAATATCCCCTTCACGATTCTTTCCAAAGCGAAAATTTTCTCCGACAATAACTTCCTTTGCTTTGAGAGCATTTACTACAATCTTTTGTATAAAATCCTGACCGGAAAGGCTTGAGAATTTATCATCGAAAGGCACGACTAATACAGCCTCGATGCCAAATTTCTCTATCTCTCTCACTCTCTGATCGAGTGTTTGAATCATTTTTATTATTTTTTCCGCCAGGATTTTTTCTGGATGAGGAGAAAATGTCAGAACCAGGGAGGGGAGAGCATGCTTTTCGGCTTTTTCTTCAAGTAGTTGCAGAATTTTTTGATGTCCCAGGTGAATGCCATCAAAATTTCCTATAGCCAAAATTGAGTCGCTGGGAAAGGATGGAAATTTTTCGAAACCGTTTATAACGTGCATGAGATCATAAGTTGATTATATTTAATTTCTCCAGGTAGGCCGTCCTGAGCTGGTGAAGACAAGCTTCTAAGAATTTGTCCTCTTCAGGCTTGAGATTTCCTTTTGTCTTATCTTTCACAAGCCCGAGCAGATCAATCAATCTCTTGGCTAATTCCAGGTTTTTTTCCTCTTTGTTGGCTAAGGGATCTTTGGCCAGGCCCAGCTTTATAACAGCTTGAGTGTAGAAAGGAAGAACGAGAGAGCTGAAATCAAGGGGAGGAATGATTGCTTGGCTTACCTCAGGCTTTTTCTTTTTTGTTGGTTTCTTTTTGCCTTTTACTTTTTCTGGCATTTTTGCCCCCTTTAAAGCAATTCCTTCAAAAGCTTGCGGGATTGAAATTTATTCTGGTTTAAAATATTTTTATCAATTGGTATATAATTCTACGATATCCCATGGAATAATTCAATGGAGAAGAGAAATGAAAAACGCTAAGAATGCAGGAAAAAAATTTGAGCAATTGGTCGAGATCCTGGACAATCTCAGGAGTGAAAAAGGATGTCCCTGGGATAGGGAGCAGGATGAAAAATCTATAGCTAATTATTTTTTAGAAGAAGTCTACGAGGCTGTAGATGCAATCAGTGCTGGTGATGCCAGGTCATTGGCCGAGGAATTGGGGGATGTTCTCATGGAGGTTGTTTTTTTAGCCCGCATTTTCAAAGAAAAAGAAAAATTTTCAATTTCTGATGTTTTGGAAGGAATCAACCAGAAAATGATTCGTCGACACCCCCATGTATTTGCTCAAAAGCGCATCAGGACTTCAGAGAAAGTTATCGATGAGTGGTATCGACAGAAAAAAGAAGAGAAAGCAAGACAATCAATCTTGGATGGATTGGCTAAATGTTCCCCTTCCCTTATTGAAGCATTCCAAATCGGATTTCGTGCTTCTTCTTATGGATTTGACTGGAATCAGCCTTTAGATGCTCTTAAAAAGGCAAAGGAAGAGATATCTGAGTTAGAAAAGGCTTTAGAAGAGAAAAAAGAGGATGAAATATTCCATGAAATAGGAGATGTTTTCTTTTCGATGGCCAATGTCTCCCGCCTTCTTGGGATAAATCCGGAGATTGCTCTAAGGCAGGCCAATAAAAAATTTATAAAAAGATTTAAATTCATAGAGAAGAAATTGGATGAGAAGGGAAAAAAACTTAGTGAAGTAGCCCTAGAGGAGATGAATGAGATATGGGAAGAATCTAAGGATAATATCAAATAATCCGTTCGCCCTTTTCTCTCAGGGTTGATAAATCAAGCGCCTGCAATTTATTTATAAGATCAAGTTATTTATAAAATTTAAAAGGTGGGCTTGATAAATCAAACCCATACAAAATAATTCCCTACGATTTAGTTTCTGATTTTCGCAGGAGGAGGCTTGATTTAATAAATTCATCGATATCGCCGTCCAGAACCCTGTCTACATCCCCTATTTCGACTTTTGTCCGGACGTCCTTTATCATTCGGTAGGGGTGGAGCACGTAGGACCTAATTTGGTTTCCCCAGGCAATCTCTGATTTTGCATCCTCCAATTTTTCTATCTTTTCGAGCTTTGCTTTCTTCTTCAGCTCGTAAAGCCTGGCTTTTAGAACTTTCATCGCACCGGCTTTGTTTTTGTGCTGAGATCTTTCATTCTGACATTGAACGACAATGTGCGTGGGAAGGTGGGTTATTCTTACTGCAGAGTCGGTGACATTGACGTGCTGCCCCCCTGATCCCGAAGAGCGATAAGTATCAATCCGTAATTCTTCAGGATCTATTTCAATCTCGATGTCTTCTTCGACCTCAGGATAAACGAAGACAGCAGCAAAGGAGGTATGTCGTCTTTTGTTGGCATCAAAAGGTGATATTCTGACGAGGCGATGGACTCCTGAATCATGGCTTAAATTGCCGTAGGCATAATCTCCCTCTATTCGAACCGTAACACTTTTCAGGCCAGCTTCTTCTCCAGGAAGAGAGTCAATGATTTCAACTTTGAAGCCTTTTCTCTCGGCGTATCTAAGGTACATCCGGAGAAGCATCTGAGTCCAGTCTTGGGCTTCAGTGCCTCCTGCTCCAGGGTGTATGGTGAGTATGGCGTTTCGAGCATCATCTTCCTCGAAAAAAAGCATTTGGAGCTCTGCCTCTGCCAGATCTTTTTCAAAAAAAGCCAGACTCTCCCTAATCTCTTCGTCAACATTTTCCCCTTCTTCAGACAGCTCCACCAAAACTTCAAGCTCTTCTTTTTTCCCATAGAGCCTGGAGAAAAGTTTGGCCTCTTTCTCTAATTTTTTTTTGTCTTTCTGGAGTGATTGGGATTTTTTCTTATCTTCCCAGGTAGAGGAAGTGGAGAGCTCTTTGTTTATGGCCTCGATCTCGGACTTTTTTTGGTTGAGGTCAAAGAAAACCTCTTAGTTCTTCAAATTTAGAAAATTGTTCTTTGATCTTTGCCAGGAGTTCAGTGTGACTTGCTTTTGAAACGGAACTTTTTTCTTTCATCTTTTCTCTTTGCCAAAGTCAGAATAAGGAACATCGCCGCTAAAGTCAAGCTTGCCCTGGGAAGAATATCACCGAATTTTGTATAAAAGGTGAGTTTTTGGGAAGGAGTGATGTTTCCGGTAAGATGCGTCTGGGTCATCAGTTCAGACTTGGATACTACGCGGCCAAAGGGATCGATGATTCCGCTTATGCCTGTTGTGGCTGCTCGAAGAAGATATCGTCTGTTTTCCACGGCTCTTAAAACAGCCAACGAGAAATGCTGGTAAGGAGCTGCACTTTTTCCGTACCAGCCATCATTGGTGATTGTAACCAGAAAGCTTGCCCCTTTTTTCACAAATTTCCTCACAAGGTCAGGAAAGATGATTTCAAAGCATATTGGGGAGCCAAATTCTGTATTTTTGAATTGATGCAGAGAATACTGAGTCCCGGGAGTGACGTCTCCGATGGCATGGGTCATTTTTTCGATAAAGAAAAAGATTTTTTTGTAAGGTGTGTATTCCCCGAACGGGACAAGATGCATTTTATAGTAACGACTCCTGGAGAGATCCGGACCAAGGCATAAGGCTGCGTTATGGTACTGGATATTTCCTTGGGTGCCAGTTTTTTCATTTGTGCCGAGGAGAAGAGTGCATCTTGTTCCTTGAACAAATTGATAGAGCTTTCCCTTAAAAGCCAGATAAATATCTTCGGAACAGCTGAAACAGAGAGGAACAGAGAATTCGGGCCAGACGATAAAGCGAGATCCCTTCTCATAAGCCTGTCGGCTCAGTTCAAGGTGTTGGCTAAAGAGATCCCAGATCTCTTGGCTGGATATCCTATCCCAGTAGATATCAGAAGATACATTTCCCTGGATGACGGAAGCGGTAAAGGAGTTTTCTGTGTGAGGGATCTTTTTCAAGCTTAGAAAGCCGCCTAAATGGATAAGAAGCACAAAAGCTAAACCTATGAAAAAGGGGGCTTTTTCTTTGTATTTCATAGAGTAGAGAAACAGGCTCTGGAAGAGAACTAGCACAAAAGAAAGTCCATAAACTCCGGTAATGGAAGCAAGCTGGATGAAGTAGATGTTTAAATACTGGCTTGAGCCGAGGAGTCCCCAGGGAAAGCCTGTTAAGAAATAAGTAAGGATGTATTCAAAAGAAATCCAGATAAAAGGTGTGAGGAGAAAAGCTAATCTTGGAAAGGACTGATAGATTTTCGTCCAAAAGAGACAGAAGAAAGCCCAGAAAAGGGCCAGAAAAAGGACAAGGATGATATAGATTAAAAGGCTAACTCCAATTGATAGATTACCGTAATGAGTCGGGACAAAAGGGATCCAGTAGATCAGGATGGCGTAGTATGAAAATCCAGCGGCAAGTCCCAGAAGAAAGGACTGCTTAGGAGTTTTCTTTGAGATAATGTATAGAAGAGGAATGAGAGAAATCCAACCCAGAAATGTAAGGTAAAACTTAGGAAAAGAAAGAGCGGTCAGGCCTCCGCTCGCCACAGCTAGGAGAACATCCCTTATTTTGACTTTCAAGATATAGACACCTGCAGGACTTTTTTTTATTTCCCTGGTTCTTGATAGAAGAAGAGATAAAAGGGCTCCGGAGTTTATCTTCGAATTATGAAGTAATCGGTCGTTCTACTTGTCTCTGTCTGCAACTTAGTTATGACTTCTGCGGCTTCTTCCCTGGTTGCGTACCCACCGATTCTCACGCGAAATATCTCTTTTCTGTCTGACGGAAAAGGATCAAGGACAATAGCGGGATGGCCTCTCTGATTGAATATATCGGCAAAGGTAACTGCTACCTCTCTTCTGTTAAAAGCTCCGACCTGGACATAGAATAGCGTCCTATCATCGCTCACCGCAGGCTGCTTTTGAGTTTCTTCCGTGGCTTTTTGGAGAGAGGCTAATTCTTTGCTTATGGATTCCTTCGACTCTTCGGTTGGCGGCGAAGTTTGATCTCCAGCTGGTTCAACCTTTCCTTTTGCAGTTATCTGCGCACCTTTCATGATTTGAGTCTGCTTTTTACCGACGGAGACTCCTAAGAGAAAAATGACTACACCCAGGATCAGAATTGCCAAGAAAATAAAAAAGAGTTGCGAACTCGAAAGTTGAAGTTCTCTATAATCCCTGTTCTTCATTGTCAACTTTTTTTGTCTTTGACTTTGTATACTGGAAAGCCTTCAGCATTTCAAGCGGAAGAGGAAAAATAATGGTTGAATTTTTTTCTACTGCAATCTCTGACAGAGTGCCCAGAAATCTGAGCTGGAGAGCCTGGGGATTAGTTGAGATGATATCTGCTGCTTTAACCAGTTTATCTGCAGCTTTGAACTCCCCGTCAGCATGAATAATTTTGGCTCTTTTTTCTCTTTCTGCTTCAGCTTGCTTGGCGATGGCCCGGACCATATTGTCTGGAAGATCAACATGTTTCATTTCTACGAGCTGAACCTTGATTCCCCATGGATCTGTATGTTTATCTATGATTTCCTGAAGTTGGGTATTGAGTTTTTCCCTTTCTGAGAGAAGATCATCCAGTTCTACTACCCCTAACACACTTCGGAGTGTTGTTTGAGCAAGTTGAGAAGTGGCGAATTGGTAATCTTCGACTTCGATCACAGCTTTTTGGGGTTCCATAACGCGGAAGTAGACAACAGCATTGACTTTTACCGAAACATTGTCCTTGGTGATAACATCTTGAGGAGGGATGTCCATGACGATTATTCGAAGGCTTACCCTGACCATGCGATCGATCGGAGGAAAAACAAAAATAAGGCCTGGACCTTTAGGTTTTTTGAGTACCCGGCCAAGACGAAATATCACTCCTCTTTCGTATTCCCTCAAAATTTTAATTGAGTTCATTAAGTAAAGGACGATGAACCCAATCACGATAACCGGAAATGTTAACATTTCATACCTCCTAATTTAAAAGTTGGCTTTCATTGCCTTCTGAATTTTAACAAAATCGAGGCTAATTTTCTTTAATTAAATTTTTTGTGTTTTGCCTCTTTATAAATCTTTGACTCTGATTTATCTGAATAGCTTAAATCCTTTCCTTGCAGCTAAATAAAATTCCAAGATTGTTCTCGTCCTTTTTAGGATTTGGTGACTTTTAACACCAAGTTATTCATGACTTCAAGGACTTTGACCTTGGTGCCCTTGGGAATTTCCTCAGAAGCTTCTGCTTTCCATAATTCGCCATGGACAAAAACCCTGCCTTCTGGTTTGAGATCACTCTGAGCCACTCCGATTTCTCCCACAAGGCCTTCTTTACCGGTGTGAACTCTTCTCATATGAGCTTGAACGGCGATAACGATCAGAAAGATAAAAATTGAGGAAAGCCCTATAGCCACAGGAATGATAAATTTCAGACTTGGTCGTAATTCTGGAATAGGAGCAGGTACGAGCATAATAGAGCCGATTATCATAGCTATGATTCCTCCTATAGATAAAATTCCATAACTCTGGACCTTAATCTCAAGGATGAATAATCCGATTGCTAATAAAATCAATATCAGACCAACATAATTAATCGGTAAAATCTGGAAAGAAAAGATGGCTAATAGAAGGAAGATCCCGCCCAATACACCGGGTAAGATAGAACCCGGGTTTGAGAATTCAAAATAAAGGCCGAGTAAACCTAACATGAGGAGAAGATAAGCCAGGTTGGGGTTGGAAATAGTGATAAGAAATTTCTGTCTGGCCGACATAGGGATATCAATTATTTCTTCACCTTTGAGCTCAAGTAATAATTCTTCTCCGTCGAATCTCCTGATGCGTTTCCCATCGAAATGTTCGATTATTTCCCGTTCACTTGCGGCTATTAAATCGATCAGTTTCCCCTCAAAGGCTTCTTTCTCGGTATAAGACAAGCTTTTCCTGACAGCGTCCTCAGCCAGCTTAGTGTTTCTCCCTCTTTTTTCAGCAAGCGTCTTTATATAAGAGGCGGCGTCATTGGTGACCTTTTCTTCCATAGTCTTATCCATGGACTGTCCGGTTATGGATACACCGACAGGATGAGCCGCACCGGTATTCGTTCCAGGAGCCATGACAAAGATGTCACAGGCAATGCCGATAAAAAAACCGGCTGAAGCTGCGCGGGCTCCGCTGGGACTGACATAAGCCAGGACAGGTGTTTTCGAACTTAGGATTCTCTCGATTATCTCTCTCATCGAGGTATCCAAACCGCCAGGAGTATTTATGGCTACTATGAGCAGGCTGGCATTTTCTTTTTCTGCCCTGTCTATAGTGTCTCTAATATATTCTGAAGTAATAGGATGAATAGGGGCCGCAACAGTAATTCTTAAGATAGAAGCATAACTCATCATGGGAAGGATAAGCATGATGGCAAAAATGAGGATCCTCTTTTTCATTCTGATTTCATTATATGAATGAGCTAAAAACAAGTCAATAGGAATCGTGGGCAGAAGTTCCCCCAAAAATTATGGGTCAAAAAGACTTGGCTGTAAATTAACAGCCTTTAGCATGGAATTTAAGCTATGGATGTGAAAGAAGGGGACAGGCCGCTTTTTCTGTTTGAACTGTCCATGAAGAGAAACTGTCGTCTTTTTTTCAGAAAAAGTAGCCTGTCGCCTTTTTTCATTGTTTTTTCACGCTTTTTTCAGAGCTTGATCAACGATTTTAGCTTCAGTCACGGAAAAAGAAATGCTTGCAGATCAATAATTTATCTTGACTTTTTATCCTCAATAACTTATTTATAATTAGTCCATTACATAAAAGGAGTTTCCAATGATTAAGAATGATATTGCCCTTAAAATCGAAAAGAAATCCGAATTCACAAGGGCAAAGTCATTAGTAATCGTAGAAACTATTCTTGCTTCTCTTAAGGAAGCTCTTACCAGAAATGAGAAGATCGAAATCAGAGGATTTTCCAGCTTTAAGGTTGTTCAAAAGAAAACAGGCTTTGGCAGGGATATCCGGCGAAATAAACAAATCAAAATCACTAAAGGAAAAAGAATAAAATTCAGACCTGGTCAGGATTTGAAGAATATAAAACAGATAAAAAGTTGAGCCAGGAACTAAAGAGATTACTTCCTCAGAAAAGAAGAAGTTGCCGAGAATCCTCCCTTTGATTCCTTATTATCTTTTCAAACCTGGATTTGTTTTTAACACTCTTTTCTTTTAGGCAGCGAAAGAATTATGAGCAAGTATAAAGTCAAGCCTCTCTCTCCAGGAGGGCTGAAAACTTATTCTCTTCAATCAAGAAAAGATAAGGTGAATATCAACAATTTTGCTCAAATCCTGGGCGCAGAGAAAAGTTTTACTCGCTTCGTCCGAAGCCTTCCTAATATCTTAGCTGGAAGCGACTTTAAAGAATTCATTTCTGTAATGGGAAAGGCAAAAAAGAGGAATAGAGCAATAATTTTTGGTTTGGGAGCTCACGTGATTAAAGTAGGATTGAGTCCGATTATTATCGACTTGATGAAGGAGGGATGGATCACAGCCTTAGCTCTTAACGGAGCTGGAATCATCCATGATTTTGAGATTGCCTTTACTGGCCAGACTTCAGAAGATGTGCAGCTTCAGGTTAAAAATGGTCATTTTGGCATGGCCCAAGAAACAGGCCAAATGTTGAACGACGCCATAAATTCAGGAGAAGAGAAAGGCCTTGGTTTGGGTGAGGCTGTTGGAGAGATGATAGCAACTTCTGATTTCCCTCATAAGGACATGAGCCTTTTATCCGCTGCATATAACCTGAACCTCCCGGTGACAGTCCACGTTGCGATAGGAACGGATATAATTCATTTTCATCCAGAAGTAAAAGGGGAAGCCATAGGAAACGCCTCTCTAAAAGATTTTTTCCTTTTTTGTTCTTTATTGGAAAAGCTTGAAGATGGAGGAGTTTTTGTCAACATAGGTTCAGCAGTTATTTTGCCCGAAGTTTTTCTCAAAGCTTTATCTTTTGTCAGGAACAAGGGATGGCTACTTGAAAGCTTTTCTACTGCTGTTTTTGATTTTATTCACCAATACCGTCCTTATGAAAATGTGGTTAAGAGGCCACATGGGAAAAAAGGGAGAGGATTTTATTTTATCGGCCATCATGAGATCATGGTCCCACTCCTGGCGGTCTCACTTAAATCATCAGACCCTAAAGCGTAAAGCGTCTTTCTCCGCATCTATTTTTATTTTTCAATGTTCAAGAAATTCTCTTTCTTTTAGTGGGGACAAAAAAATATCCGGGTATGGATGAAGCGACCATTGAAGAAAGGCTCAGGCTATATAGTTCCAAAACATGTTGCTTTTGCCCCAGCGAATAAATGGGGCCTGGCCCCATTTATTCTCAAGGCTTCGCTCTCCTCTCCTTCGGAGAGGAACCATGCCCGCTCAGCCTTTCTCACGGTTTTTTCACCATACAGCCATCGCCAAGCAAACAAAACGCAAAAGAATCTTTCAAGATTCATACTTAGCGGTTGCATCCTTCATTTCATAGTCAATCACCAAATTCCTGTAAACTCGTTCTGTTTGTTCGACTGTACTCTGAAGCGAACTGGAAGTATCAATGATGTAGTCTGCGTACTTCAATTTTTCTTGGGGCTGCATCTGGCTTTTTATTATCTTTATGGTTTGCTTTCGACTGATTCCGTCCCTTTCCATTAATCTTTTTATTTGGACTTCTTTCTTGCAATAAGTCATGATAATCTTATCGAAGAAATCGGCAAAACCAGCTTCAATTGTTAAAGCAGCCTCGGAGATAAAGATATTGTAATGTCCCTCTTTTTCAAGGCGATTGATAACCTCTTTTTTCTTTTCTAAGACAAGAGGATGTATGAGTTCATTGAGGAAGCGTCGTTCTTTCTCACCGGAGAAAATGATTTTTCCCAATCGGGATCGATTTATTGTTTTATCTTCATTCAGGATTTTTTTACCAAAGTGAGCGACAATCTTTTTCCATGCGGGCTTTTCAGGTTCCATGAGATCGTGGGCAACTTTATCTGCATTATGAATATAACACCCCAGATCTTCCAGGACTTCAGCAACTACAGATTTTCCAGAAGCGATTCCTCCTGTTAGGGCCACAATCAACATGGTGAAGACTCCATATCTATTTTATAGAAAAATAATATTGGAATCAAAACCTATGCCTCGAATATAGCAATCAGTTATCAAAAATTCGAAAATAATTCCATCTGCAAGAGGAAAGAAGCGGGTAAAAGGAGGGTGATTATCATTGTTTGATTATGGTGGTTGAGTTGAGGGCTTTAAATTTTATGACGCGTTTTTATCTTTTTTTAAGTCTTTCGGCATGATTTTATATTTTTTGTGGAAGCGGAGTGCTACACCTTGTTTTTTTGTTTTTTTATCGAGTTCTTCGAGGCGAACGGTTAGACCTCCAAGACAAAGTTTTAGTTTTTTGCCTCCCCCTAGCTCCTTGGGCATGTCTATTACAAGGTTGAGTTTTGAACCAATAATCACGCCTGAGTCTAGACTGAAGTAGACTCCCTTAGAACTTATATTTTCAATTTTCGTTTCCTCTTTGAATGTTTTTCCCACAGGTAGCTTCCCCTCAATTTTTACTGGAAGCGGGAGATCAAATCGCCACTCTCTGCGACGGTTGACCTCAATACTTGCAGCATCTCTAGCTTTTTTTGAGGTTTTTTTGGGTGCCGCTTTTTTAGGTGAGGTTTTTTTGGGTGCCGTTTTTTGAGATGTTGATTTTTTTGTCATGTTTTCCTCTTAATTATCTTCAATAAGTTAAAAAAGCGCAGAATTAATAGCATACAATGCAAGTTGAAGTCTGCTATGAGTGTTAAGCTTGGCGTATATGCTTTTGATGTGGGATCGGACTGTATTCTTGCTTATAAAAAGGGCCCCAGCAATCTCATCATTGCTTTTCCCTTTCCCGATGAGTCTTAGAACTTGAAATTCAGTAGGGGTAAGTTGGTCAAGTGTCTTTTCTTTAAGATCTCTTCCAACCACAGAAATAATCCTGTCCATGATGCTGCTCATCTTATCTCGAGGAAGCCAGATTTCTCCTTTATTAATTATTCTTATAGCATTTTCTAGTTGATCTGAAGGGTCATTCAAGTCAAAATACCCTCTCACTCCTGCATTCATGAGCCCCACTACTTCTTCATGGGAGGGGATGTTTCCTAGAAGCAACAACTTGGATTTAGGTTTGGCCTCTGAAATTTCTATGATGGCTTTGCAGATTTCTCGAATATTAGGCAAAGGCTCAGAATTTGTAAAAAGGATAACATGAGGTCTGAGTTCTTTTATAGATTCTAAAAAAGATTCAATTGTGCTTTTCTCGATATTGATAATTTCCATGTCGGGGGCGACATCAATAGCTTTTAAAATTCCTGAGAGGATTAAATCTGAAGTACAATAGAGAAGAACATTGATTATTTTCTCCTCTTCTGCTTGAGGTGTTTTTATCTCCACAGGAGCGGGAGCGGCTTCTTCGATATGTTGCGGGTCTTTTTTTGCTGACTTTGTTGTTTTTATGGCAGGCTTCTTTATAGATTTAGAGTTTTTCATGATTTTCTCGTTTTTTTTAATATGTTATAAAAACAATAATCTATTGTCAAGAATTGGTTGGTTGGCTTTATGACAAAAATTGGGCAAAGCGACAGGGTCAGACGGGGTCAGATTTTTATAATTTTATTATTTGAATACCTTAGCTAAATTAGATAAAAAATTTAGTCATCTAAAAAAAAGTAGCTGAATACTAAATTATAAAGATTATAAAAGTATGACTCCAGGAATATATGAATAGATTAAGGGAAAGATAAAAAGCGTGAAAACTTAAATCTTTTTTGAATGGAGAGGATTTATTTTATATTTTTTTTCTAAGCGGAGAGATATGAGTTGCTTTTTTTCGCTGCTCTGGTCGGCTTTGACGAACGTCACCCTTCCCGTGATTTCAAGTTTAAGATCATTTTCCAAGAGAACGGTTTTGGGGATATCCAAAAATAGCTTTAATACGGAGCCGATTGTTACCCCCGAATCAAGCCTAAACACAGCTTCCTGAGAGCTTATAGAAGCGAGCTCAGTGTATTCTTTAAATTCATCTCCCATGGCATCGATTCCCGAAACCAAAGCTGGAATAGAAAGCTCGAAGCTTCGCTCTGTATTCGCATATCTGGTTGCGCCTGGGATGAAAGACTTATCGAATAATATTGATGTACTCATTGTTGATTATAGTTATGCCATAGGGTTGAGAATGTATCAATCGCTTTTAAAGATGATTTGTCGGGTGATTTTTTCATATTTTTTCTCATCGGGAAAGGTTAGACCTGCGGCTAATTACGCTTAATCCCCTCTTTTTTATTCCCTTTCCAAATAGAGATAAGGTGCTTAAAGCATTGCTTATTACCCCTGTTTCAAAGATCTTACAGAAAGAGCATTTGCCTGACATAGTCGCTTCCTTTTCTTGAGAAGTTAAAATTACACCTTTTTATAGAGTAGTCAATCACCCTTTTGGATGAAATAAAGGGTGAATTTTTTTCCTGCTTTCTCATCGGCCCTTTTTTTGCCTTTCTTGACAAAAAAAATAGCTGTATATAGAATGACCGATAATCGAAACGGAAGAGAAAGAAGTGAACAAAAACGAACGATTTGTAAAGAAAATAACTCTTAAAAGTGTTGATTTTTCAAGATGGTATGTCGAGATTATTCAAAAGGCAGAGCTGGCCGATTATGCTCCAGTTAAAGGGATGATGGTCATCAGGCCATATGGCTATGCTGTTTGGGAAAGAATACAACGCTTGGTCGATGATAGGATAAAAAAATCTGGCCACTCGAATGCTTATTTCCCTCTCCTCATCCCCGAAAGTTTCCTTCAGAAAGAGGCCGAACATTTAGAAGGATTTGCACCTGAAGTTGCTTGGGTCACATATGGGGGAAAAGAAGAATTAGAGGAGAGACTGGCCGTACGTCCCACTTCAGAAGCCATAATTGGCAACATGTATGCTAAATGGATCAAGTCATGGAGAGATTTACCCGTGCTGATTAACCAGTGGGCCAATATAGTCCGTTGGGAAAAGGTCACCAGGCCTTTTTTAAGGACTACGGAGTTCTTGTGGCAAGAGGGGCATACAGCCCATGAAAGCTTTGAGGAAGCTCAGGATGAAACACTGATGATACTTTCTCTTTATAAAGAATTTGTGGAGAATGAACTAGCCATTCCGGTGATTTCAGGGAAGAAGTCAGAAAGGGAGAAGTTTGCCGGGGCTTTAGAAACTTTTGCTATTGAAGCAATGATGTCAGACGGAAAATCACTCCAGATGGGAACATCTCACAACCTGGGTCAACAGTTTTCCAAAGTTTTTAACATCAGGTTTGAGGATCGCAACCAGAAGCTTCAGTATGTTTGGCAGACTTCCTGGGGAGTGTCTACGCGTCTTATTGGAGCTTTAGTCATGGCTCATGGAGATGATTCTGGACTTAAATTTCCGCCCAACATTGCTCCTGTTCAAGTGGTTATTGTTCCTATTTCTGCGGGTAACTGGAAAGAAAATGTTCTCCCTTTGGCTCGAAATATTGAGGAAAAATTAGGAGAAGAAGGATTAAGAGTAAAACTGGATGAGAGAGAAGAATTCACCCCGGGTTGGAAATTCTCTGAGTGGGAGATGAGGGGAGTGCCTCTAAGGATTGAGATTGGTCCTAGAGATATAGAGAAGAAACAGGTAGTTGTCGTGCGGCGAGATACAGGAAAAAAAGAAAATGTGACTCAGGCATCTATGAATAGAAAAGTGCCGGAAATTCTAAGAGAAATCCAGAAGAATATGTTCGAGATGGCTTTAAAGTTTCAGCAAGAGAATACGCATGAGGTGAAGGACTATGAAGAATTTAAAGCCATAATGGAATCCAAAAAGGGATTTATTAAGGCTTTTTGGTGTGAGGACCAAGTTTGTGAAGAAAAGATCAAAGAGGAGACTATGGCTACTATCCGGATTATCCTTCTGGATCAAGATAAGAAAGCAGCCCGAGGAAAGTGTGTTTTCTGTCAGAAGCCGACGGAGACCGTAGTCTATTTTGGCAGAGCATATTAATTAAATATATAACGCTGAGAGGGATTTAGGATACGAAGGGAAAATAATGCAGGGGTTTGATTTATCAAGCCCGCAGTTCTCAGCAAAAAAAAATGAAGAAGGATTACAAAGAAAAAAGAGAAAAAATGGTAAAAGACCAGATAGAAGCCAGGGGAGTTAGGGATAGTAAAATATTAGAAGCAATGAGAAAAGTTCCCCGCCATCTGTTTGTTCCTTGGAATATGAAATCCAATGCCTATCATGACGAACCTCTTCCTATTGGAGAGGGACAGACTATTTCTCAACCTTATATTGTGGCTTATATGTCAGAAATCCTTCGTCTGAAGGGGAATGAGAAGATTTTGGAAATAGGAACAGGCTCAGGCTATCAGGCAGCTATCCTGGCTGAGGCTGGAAAAGAAGTTTTCACCATGGAGATAGTCAAGAGTCTTTCCTTAAGAGCTGAGAAAGTTTTGAAAAAATTGGAATACGAAAATATATATTTTAAAGTCGGAGATGGTACTTACGGTTGGAAAGAGCACGCTCCTTATGATGCTATTATGGTTACCGCGGCTCCGGTTGCAGTGCCAGAGGCATTGCGAAAACAATTGAAAGTTACAGGAAGGATGATTGTTCCTGTAGGCTCTGCGTTTCAGGAGTTGGTACTTGTTATAAGAGAAAAGAAAAAATTCAAGGAGAAGAAGCTCCTTCCTGTCCGTTTTGTCCCCTTAATTTCGACACACTGAGTATGTGCGAGGAAAGAGAAATGAAACAAAACAGACACTTTAAGTTAAGACATTCAAAAAAGATAAGGAACATCCTTTTTTCTTGTTTGGCATTCTTTTTTGTTCTGTCTTCACTAGAATGCGGAAAGAAAAAATTTATCAAGATATTTCTCCCTGATGGTTTTTCTGTTACAGCCGAAGTAGCCATTTCGGATGAAGAAAGACAACTGGGGCTCATGTTTCGGGAAAAACTGAATCCTGATCAGGGAATGATCTTTGTTTTTAAAGATGAAGATTTTCACTTTATCTGGATGAAAAACATGAAAATATCTATTGATATTCTCTGGCTGGATAAAGAGAAAAGGATTGTCTATATCGAACGCAATGTCCCCCCGTGTAAAAAGCCGCCTTGTGCTTCCTATTCTTCCAAGATTCCAGCAATGTATGTCTTGGAAATAAAAGCCGGTATGGCTGATAAGAATCAGCTGAAACTCTATGACAGACTTGAATTTATCTTAAAATAAATTAATGAATTAATGGGAACATCCCCATACTACATACTAAATTTGACTTTTTAAACTGAGAGTCCTGATAATTTTTATCGAATATCTTCTGATATTTAACGGAGATTTGCCATCAGTAAAAAATTTTTAGAGTTAGTCAAAAAACAAGTCCTCCTTTGTGATGGAGGCATGGGAACCATGCTTTATAACAAAGGAGTCTATCTCAATGCCTGCTTTGACGAGCTTAATCTTACCAATCCCGATACAGTGAAAGAGATTCAGCAAGAGTATATCCAGAGCGGAGTGGATATCATCGAGACAAATACTTTTGGTGCAAACAAATATAAATTGAAAAAATTCGGTCTGGAGGGCAAAGTCCAAGATATAAATCGCGCCGGCGCTCTTATTGCCAAAGAAGCAGCAGGAAAGGAGATTTTTGTGGCTGGATCTATCGGACCTCTGGGATTGAAGATCGAACCTTGGGGGCAAACCACTATTGAACAGGCGCAAGAGGCATTTATCGAGCAGGCACAGGCGCTTTTGGAAGCGGGCGTTGATCTTTTCATTCTTGAAACTTTTTCTGATATCAATGAGATACACCAGGCTATAAATGCTATCCGAAAGCTTGGTCAAGATTTAACAATTATCGCTGAAATGACTATTGAGGAAAGCGGAAACAGTCTGTATGGAACCAGCCCTGAAGTATTCACGAAAAAACTTGAAGAATGGAAAGCTCAGGTCATAGGCCTGAACTGTAGTGTGGGGCCAGCCCATATGCTTCAATGCATCGAAAAGATGTCTAAAATCACTGAACTTCCTCTCTCAGCCATGCCCAATGCCGGGATTCCAAGCGAAGTTGAGGGAAGGAATATTTATTTATGCTCACCCGAATATATGGCTGAATATGCAAAGCGTTTTATACTAAACGGAGTAAAAGTAGTGGGAGGATGTTGCGGTACAACTCCTTCCCATATAAAGGCTATGAGAAGAGCTATAAAGGCTCTTCAACCGTCCGAAAGAAAAAGAATTCAGGTGCTTCCGCCAACCGAAGTTGAAGAAGTGGAGAAGATAGTAAAGCTGAGGGATAAATCTAAAATGGCTCGAAAAGTAGAGAATAAAGAATTCGTCGTAAGCATCGAAGTAGTGCCTCCAAGGGGCCACAATCCATCCAGGACAGTTGAGATAGCACGCAGGCTGGAGCAGAAGGGGATAGATTGTGTGAATATTCCTGATGGACCTCGGGCGAGCGCTCGAATGAGCTCTATGGCTTTGAGCTTTATTCTTAGCTTGAAAACTAAAATAGAGCCAATTCTTCATTATACATGCCGAGATAGAAATTTATTAGGTATGCAATCCGATCTTCTCGGAATGTATGCTCAAGGGATAAGGAATCTTCTCATCATAACGGGAGATCCTCCTAAGCTGGGTGACTATCCTGACGCCACGGCAGTATTTGATGTCGATTCTATTGGCCTTACGAACGTGGTAAATTCTCTGAACAAAGGTATTGATATCGGGGGTAAGAGATTATCCGAACCTACAGGATTTTACATTGGAGTGGGGGCCAATCCAGGAGCTATCAACATTGACTATGAGATATCCCGGTTTGAATTGAAAGTAGAAGCTGGAGCAGAGTTTGCTATCACCCAGCCAGTTTTCGACATTAGGCTCCTGGAGAATTTTTTAAAGAGAATAGATCATTGCCGTATTCCCGTGCTGGGAGGGATTTGGCCGCTTTTTAGTTTGCGGAATGCTGAGTTCATGCACAACGAAGTCCCTGGATCTCAAGTCCCCAAATTAATAATGGATAGAATGAGAGATGCTCAAGAGATTGGAGCAGAGAGGGCAAGACAGGAAGGAGTTGTCATTGCCCAGGAAATTCTTGGGATAATAAAAGATATGGTGGAAGGTATCCAGATAAGCCCTCCTCTGGGCAAGTATGAATTAGCTCTAGAAGTTTTAAAAGTCCTTTAACATCAAACCCGCACTTTTATCTATGTTTTGCTGATATGTGATCCGTCTTCTGTAGGGGCTTGATTCATCAAACCTGCTTTTCATTAATATTCTGGATGTGTTTGATTCATATTCTGTAGGTGTTTGATCCTTCTTCTGTAGGGGCTTGATTCATCAAGCCCACATTTATGTTTATTCTTTGGATGTTTTTGATTAACCAAAAAAAAAGGCCGAAGACCTCATGGTCTTCGGCCTTTTGGTTTCGTGTCTATTAAACTCTCGCCATTAGAGCCTGACGCCCAGGCTGACACCCATATTGAGATCAGGCCCTGAACTGTTTCCGGTAAGGAACCATGGCCCTCTGAGAAAGATGGTGTCGTACATATAAGCTTCTATGAAAAATCCCTTCTTCATGTTGATGGTAAACCCGAATGCAGGAGTTAAAGAAGAGGAAGCCTGAGCACTTAATGTCTTCCAATCTTCGGTTGCAGGATCAGTGTCAGGATTTGTCAGCGTCTTTTCCTTAGAAGTCTCGAAGGTGATTGAAGTCCGCATCGTGAACCAATTGAACAGTCGCTTCTCGGCCAGGATTCTCAGGATCGGGAAATAGGATAAGCTTGGATTATTCTTTTGTGCATCTGTATCAGCCGTCTCCACGCTTGTTTCTTCCTGTGATTTATCAGACATAAAACCCACCTGGAAACCAACATTATAGCCCTCTCCATGGAGTAGGGGTCCTGCCAAAAAAGCTAAGCTCTTCTGGGCTCTTTTATAGGTCGTTGCATCATCAGCAGTATCGGTATCGGGATCGACCTTAAGGGAACCTCCATAGGAGAGATAGTTAACAGTAGCGATGAAGTCGGTGTTGTCGTTTAGCCTATAATCGAGCCTTATGTTGGCATCCATATCTGTGCCTGATAATGATGCTTTTTCATTGTCTGCTGTTGAGCCAGCAGCAATCGCATATTCATAGAGATATTTGGGCTTCCCTATACCGATATCGATGGCCAGATTCACGTTGTCCTGTAGCGGGTATCCTAAACCTGCCCGGAACATCATGGTTGAGATCTTCTTTTTGAACGTATCTTCTCTTTCTGTGGATACTGACTGGGGATCAGTAATGCGGTTGCCAGAAAGACCCCGGCCAACATAGTTGAGGCCAAAACCGGCCTTTAGCTTATCGCCCAGGGGTAGGGCATAATAGAGGCCAAAGGACCTTACGCCATTTATATTAGTTACATTTACGCCATCGACTCCTACATTAGTTTGACCACAAATTGGTGCGACTAAGCCGTTTAAACTGTTTATATTTTGGCCTGGACCAGCCCAGATATTGTTCCGGTAGCTGCCGTAGCGTTTTCCGATCTGAAGACCGAGAACTCCGGGCAGGCCAAAAGACTCCATCTTGGCAAAGCCGAAACCGCTATAGATTGCTCCATCATAGTCAATGTTTACATAATTGGGATTGTCCAGCATGTAGATAGGGTTGAGCAGAGAATCAACCGAGGTGATCACCATCCCTGAAGGTGTTAACTCATGATAGATTGCCCCTGTGAGGACTATCTTTCGTGAATCTGTGGCCTGCATATTAGCAGCCAAGATCAGGAAAAGAGTCCCAATCGAAATAAATTGTCCGATTCTTCTCATCATAAATACCTCCGTTAATGTAGATCTTGGAAGCCCTCGCTTCCTTTTATTTAGTAACCTTGTTTCTTAAGAAGATTTGGTTTTTGCCTCTCAAGAGCCGTTCAACTTTTTTTTATTGTTATGAATATTTTTTATTTCATATCCCCTTTATGCGGTCAATAACCCTTTGAGGTGATTCTTGAGGTGATTTTTTTACCCTTAGATATTCTTTGAAAAGGATTTAATGCAATTTTCACTAAGTTTGATCGACTAAATTTATGCATGAAAGGAAAACCGGGATTGCATGATTCTTATGATTGAAGGGAAGAATGGAAGAGAAGAAATTTTTTATTAGGGGATACAGGAAAAAAGTCGATTTCGCGACTTTTTTTGATCCTGAGCCCTATTCGCTAAAAGAAGCAATAGATAAGTCTGACGAATATTTTAAGAAAATAAGACGCCTTGGGAAGATAATGCTCTTTGAGCGAGAGGAAGCGGATAATAATAAAGCAGTTATTTCGATGAAAAAGTGGCGAGGCTTTTTGGAATTGGGGATTGACGGGAAAATAATAATAACAGAGAATTGTGCAAAATATTATTTTAACCGCGGCAAAGGCTGCAATGATTGATGCCTTGGCCTTGGACAAGGCTATGTTCAGTCTGTCGTCTAAGAGGGGCTATTTCAACTTAATTTCCATATTACGCTGAATTCAGCTTAAGAGATTGCCACGCCCTTTCAGGGCTCGCAATGACATTGTAAAAATATAAATTGTGTTTATATTAGTCTGTTATTTTTTTAGTTTTTTTTCCAACAGATACGTTGTAAACGATTTTCCGTCTATTTTAGTGTATTTAAAGTCCACATCATTGTCGAAAGCTACGCCGTCGAAATTCACGGGCTCGGAGAACTTCGTATACTTAAAATCGGCGTTTCCCTTGAATTGAACATCTTTAAAGTTCACTCCTTCAGGGAATTTTGCGTATTTGAAATTTGCGAGCCGCTGGAAAGTAGCTTTGTCAAAATTAACGGCTTTAGGGAATTTTGCGTATTTGAAATTGGCTTCTTTGCTGAAATGGGAGTTTGAGAAGCTGATATCGGTCGAGAATTTTGTGTACTTGAAGAGTGCTTCATCACTATATTGAGTGTTCTTGAAGTTGGCCTTAGTTTTAAATTTTACGTACTTGAATGCTGATTTGCCCTGGAAATCGCAGCCCTGAAAATCGACATCCTTATAAAAGATGGCATTGTGCGTTTCATTCTCATCGTCATCATGAACATAAGCGAGTACATCTCCTGTGAAAACACAGTTGGTAAAAGATACGGGAGATCTCACATGATACAAGTAGACAAGAGTTGAACCTTTACTGAGGAGTCTATTTGCCTTAGATTTTTCGTCCACAGTCACATCTTTTATAGACGTGAAGTCCAGATTGCCGACGATATCAGCATTTTTATACTGGACAGCCTTTCCTGCGTTGATTTGATCGATGATCGTGCTGGCTTTGACCTGAGATTTGGCAAAAGACAATATCGGCAACAACAGGAGAGTAGCGATGAATAGGACTTTAATGGTTTTGACGGTTTTCATATACACCTCCTTGTTTTTTCGACTCCTCCTTTTTTAAAGAGCAGTAAATGTGCCATTTTAAATATGGAGGAATCCTCAATGTGATATACGAAATATGTTGTGAAATAGTTTACAAAGGAAACATCAGTTTTTCCAGTTCCTGAACGGCGTTTTGAAAAGCAGTTTTTTATAAAAATTTCCTTTTGGTGATCGTCACAGATCCCTCTCAGTTTTCCCCGATTTCCACCCACTGATATTCTTAGATGAATATATCACACCCAAAACGGCAAGGTCAATTGCCAGAAAATAGAAACAGAACATAAAAACAGCAAAACATTAGATAAAACCTGGTGGAAATTTTTTCTTAAGATGTATGAAAGTTAGACAAATCTAATTTCCGTCCTCTATCCAATTTATTTTCAATAAGTTCCAGGAATTTTGTATTTTTCTGCACGTATAAATGTCAAAAAATTAGGCAATCTAATCCTTTTAAGTCATGATTCAACGGGGATTGTGGAAGGAGGAAAATAGCTGAATCCTGATGTGATTATTTCTTAAGGATGATTCTGTTTTATAAAATTATTCTCTATTTATAAGTTGTTGATATCTAATATATTCAATTTTTTATTCATCAATCTTTCTTTGCGGTCATTATGCGGAATTTAGGCCAGAAAGTTCTGTATCAGTTCCAGTCTGATTTAATTGGCATATTTTTTGCATGAAAAGAACAATAATGACATTAAGAAACAATTTAAAGCTCATTTTGAAACAGGTGACTGAAATAAAAGAGGCTCTTTGAGGCTTTATTGAGCCTTAAGTAGCATCTTTTTTAAAAATAAGAAGTAATAATCAGAAAGAAAGGTAATAGAGTGGAGAAGATTTAAGTGAAAGCAATCGGGCTCATCCGAGGAATTTCAATAAGAATGCATCATTTAGTGATTCAATTACGTATATATATATATGAAGGGTGTAAAACGATAGATTAGAAAGATGGAATGCCCTAATTGCTATTTATATAAATAGGGAGAATAGAGATGGATGTATGGGCTGTAGCGTATTATACCAATCTTTTGCCCAGAACTATTTATAACCTGGTTTGCCCAGAAAAGATACCTTATTAAGCCCTTGGATTTAAAGGAGCACAACCACAATGCCTAATGAAATTAAAATTGATCTTGATAATTTCCGACAAGGCCTGTTGGTTCGAATCCACCCGGTCTGGCATTCTTTCATAAAGTATTGTGAGTCCTTAGGATATGGAGAAATAGAAAAGCTTAAAATTCAAGATGAACTCCCGATGTTGGCTGAAGCGGTTAAAAAGAAAATAAAATTTTCTGAAAAAGAATGGACGTAGCGATGGCTAGAGAAAAATTAATTGCTGAGCAATCCAATTTGTTATACCAGAGGCGCAACGCTGAAGTAATTTTTGAACTTGAAAATGGTGATAAATTAAGCTTAGATTTTCTGGATGAAAGGGAAAGGGAAGAATTCGTGATGAAAAGCTTTAAGCTCTTCATAAAATATTTTAGTTCGACACAAAGAGTTCCTCTAAAGGAACTGATGAACATGGTGGAGAAGGCCATATTAATCAGAACGTTATCTCAATTAAATGGAAACCTGAAAAATGCAGCAAAATCCTTGGGCCTAAAATACACCACGCTGCACGAAAAGATAAAAAAATACAATATTCGTTTTCGAAAAGAGCTAATCAAAGATTAATCATTAAAAGAGGTTGCCTTCTTTGGAATGAGGGGTGTCTATTTCATGTAACTGCATTCATTTTATCGTTATCATGAGAGCTCAACGGATAGAATAAGTCAAATAATTTTACTTGCTAAATATTTGAGTATAGGGTATACTCCAAAATCAAACATTTGGTAGGAAATAGTCAAGGCAAATTGTTTTTCCCTTCCGAACGATAATTTCCTCTGGCATTCATCCCCTCATGTTTTAATCAAATAAAAAGGAAAATAAATGAATTTTAACGAATTGAAACTCGAGTCCCGTCTTCTGTCTGGAATCGCGGACAGAGGATATAGAGAAATGACAGCGGTCCAAGAACAAACTCTGGCAAAAACACTTCAGGGTTTGGACGTGGCCGTTCAATCCCAAACCGGAACCGGCAAAACCGCCGCGTTCCTG
>Ga0307378_10000742_pt1 | contig 55417 bp, 57 predicted proteins | sample UN1MG_FD_202238 | JGI IMG/M metagenome (GOLD analysis project Ga0307378, IMG submission 202238) | Soil microbial communities from Risofladan, Vaasa, Finland - UN-1 | ecosystem: Environmental > Terrestrial > Soil > Coastal area > Acid sulfate soil | place: Finland: Risofladan, Vaasa | collected... | reverse complement strand
AAGGATAAGGACCATACCATATGGTTCCAATATACCCTTTCTTATTGTGTTCTTTGAAACGCTCAATTGCTTCCTCTCGAGTTAATTGAAACTTCTCATCAACAGGAATAAAACGCGGTAATTTCTCAATGATTTCAGACATAACACCAAAATTAATACAACAAGCATCCTTATCTCCTCTAGACATATAACGACACATACAATATTTCTGTATTATTGGTTCTGCAGCACAATGCTCAAGAATGGCAATAGCGTCATCTAGGGGAACAACTTGTCCAAAATGACCTTCTGCTTTGAATGGATTCGTAGGAGGTTTGGTACTAAGAACCATTTTCTCAGCAAAATACTTGACAACACGACCAATAATTGGCATTTGCATTTTGTAACCTAAACCAACAGCATTAAAACCGTTGATGGTCCGAACTGGGATTTGTTCGAAATTAAGGTATTGTTCCATTAAAAATTCTCTAAGATTATACTCTTCAGCAATCTCATTGGAATAATTTCTAGCATTAAAGTACCATTTACCTGCAGTACCATGCTTTAAGCAATGATCACACATAGCTGACACCGGTAAGATAGATTCTATAGATTGATTTTTTATAGATAGTAATTTAAGAAAATTTAATGATTATTTTATATAAAGATTTAGCAGAGCTTTCAATTAATCGAGTACTTTTTCATCTAAAGTAATTACTTGTAAACTATTTTCACTTTTATCAACATGATTTTCACTGTTTATTTTATTGTAATTCCTATGCTCAGGACCACGTAAGAAGGAGATAACTACTGCTATCGCTACAAAAAACGCTAAAATTCCAAAAAGAATTTTTATTGATGGAACATAATTTATTTCAGATTTGAGTGCACCACCATTTTTATTTTGGAATAATTCCAATATAAAAAAGAAAATTGTTGTTGATAAAGCTGTTCCGATACTAAATCCTATATTTCTAGCTAAACTGATAAGGCTACTCACAACACCTAGTTTTTCCTTTGGTGAGTGTGACATAATGGAATTGCTATTCGGAGCAGCAAAAAAACCAATGGATAAACCAATAATAAAGGCAATAAGAACATAAATCCAAATAGGAATTTCAACAGAAATAAAAACACTAAGGCACGTTAAAGCAATACCAATTACTAATAAACCAGCAGAGGATAACCAACGAGCATCAAATTTACTTGATAATTTTCCTGAAGTTGGAGCAGCTATTGCTAAACCAATTGGAACACCAATAACTATGGCTCCAATCTTTGATTGAGTATAATTCATAATATCTTGTAGGAAAAATGGTAGCTGAAATGCAATGGAATTTAATGCGATGAACGTAATCAAAGAACAGGTAACACCAATTGTAAATTTCTTATTTTTGAATAATGATAAATCGATGAATGGATTTTTAGCTTTTCTTTCACGGAAAATAAAGCCAACAAAAAAGCTTATACTTACGAGAAAAGAAATTCCAGCCCAAATCATGGGATGAGGAATAAGAGGATCGACTATTAAAGCAAGACTTATGATAAAAGTAGTCATAAAACATGTGAAAATTATTGAACCTAAAGCATCAGATTCAGTAGCACAACCTGGAACTGGTGGAGTGGGAGGGACACCAAATTGAACACTAATAATTCCAATCGCACCGATTGGCACATTTATCCAAAAAACACTTTGCCATCCCCAGAATTGAGTCATGGCGCCTCCTAAAACAGGACCTACTACAACTCCAAGCGCAGCAATTAAAGAAAGAATCCCAATTGACAATCCTCGTTGTTCATCGCTAGAAAATCTAGTAACAATTGCATTACCATTAGCAAGGGTACCTGTTGCACCAACTCCTTGAATAACTCGTCCCCACACTAGCATGGGGATTGAAATAGATAAAGCACAAATTAATGAACCAATAGAGAAAATTATCATACCAATTTGGAATATCAATTTTGTACTATAACGATCACCTAGATAACCGGCAATGCCTGTTAATCCTACAACTATCAATAAATAAACAAGAACAATCCATTGTACATATATTTGGTCAACACCAAAGTAATTACCAATTGTTGGCAAACTAACATTAATAATAGACTCATCCAACGCCCCCATAAACATACCAATGCCTACAGAAACTAGAAGTAAGGTGGTCTTAAGACGAGATTGCTCTTCTCCGACAGGAGGACAAATCATACTACTATCAGGAATAGATTCATTTTCCAATGAATTATCTACAGAAGACAAAGTATCATCTGGAGATTCGTCTGAAATAGACTCATCATTATAAGAATCATCTTTAAACAAAATAGCTCAACTTGAAAGTCCAATCTAGTTGATACATTTGTAATTATAAGTATTTTTAATGACAACAAAAAAATAAACTATGAAAAGAAAAAAAAAAAGAAAAATAGTTTTTTTAGTCTATTTTAACAGAATTAGCTCCTTTGAAGGGATCTAGACAATCAAATGGAACATCTAATGTTAACAGACCATCCTCATAATTAGCTTTTACTTCTTTTGGTTTCGCATCACAAAGGAACTTTAACTCGCTAACATATTCTATATCATCATTTTTCTTAGCACGTAATCTAAGACCTGATTTTATAACTTTCAAATCAATGTCATTTTTCTTGACACCAGGTAATTCTATAGAAACATGATAGTGATCATCTTCTACTTCATCACAATCGCACCCACAATCTACACAAGGGTGAACCCAAATTAATTTTTTATTTCTATCAGTCATTTTAATAACCTCCTAATTCAATTAGGTAAAAAAAACTAAATGAAAAAGAATAATCTATATCTACAATCTCATATGAAATTAAAACATTAATGTTTTATAATCTAAAAAAAAAGTGTAATAAATCTTTAGTAAAATAAGAAGCAAATTTGTCGGAAAAAAATAATTTGAAATTTCTAGCAGCAGTAATTATTTCACATAACATTTTTGAACAATAAAACAATTGTAGAAATAGCTAAATTATACACTAAAGAGAGAATATTCATTCTAAGTAAATTCAAGGAGATAACAGTATTGGTGGATGATGAACAGGAGCAGAAAAAAAAGAAAGCACAAGTGGAAGTAAAAAATGAGTATGAAGGATTGACAAAATCACAAATTAGAGCTAAAAAACAGCAAGAACGAGCGCAAAAACGAAAAGAAAGAAAAGAAAGAATAAGACAAAAGAAACCTTGGCATCCTTTAAGAGTACTCAGAGGTATTGGTCTTTTCTTCCTGCTCATAATCAAAATTATTTTCTTCCCATATGTTTATGCTTATTGGAAGATTAGAGATTCTATTAAATTCCTATTAAGAAATGATTCTGAAGATTTAGACAGAACTCTTATATCTGTAGAAGATGGAGATACAATTTCTGAAGGATATATAGATGAAAAGGGATTTCTAAGATCCTTACCAATGTTTTATTTTATAGCAGGTACATTGGGAGCTGTCATTGCTATATTCATTTCATTTGAATTTATGAAACCAGTTTGGTATGCAATTCGGGATTTCTTTGTTAACTTTAGTTGGGCAAATGCATGGGCGCTTTTTGTCGACATACTTGAAGCAATTTATGTAACATTCCTTTGGGAAATGGTTCTAAAGCCAGCGGGATTAGGTATTTGGGCTGCATTACAATACCTTTTTGCAGGTGAAAGATTTTGGGTGCCATTAACAATTTTAATCGCACTTGGTGTTGGAATAATCATTATAGCGGTAATTTTTAGTGAAGCAGATTTCTCAGGTAAATTCATTAAGAAATTAAAAGCCTTCTTCTCATCGATTTTGAATTTTCCAAGAATGCTTTGGAAATGGATAAAGAATGGGTATCAAGGATTCCAAAAGGGAATCTCAAGATTTACTTTTGGAAATGATAAAATCGAATTTTACCAGAAAAGATTCTTTTACCGAATAGTAATCTACAGTTCAATAACTACCTTATGGATTGTTATTACAGTAATTACTTTAGTTATTGCAAGTGAAGCAGCAGAGGTACCTATCGAACACTATGATATACTCTATCCAGTAGTACTAATAATAATTGGTTTTGCAAATGGAATTTTACTACTTGCTTTTCTCAGTTGGCTTATCGGATTGCTCAGTGGAAAGAAATATATTGTAAATCCAGCTGAATTTGAAAAATATAAAGAAGAACGAGCAAAAGCGAAAGAAGCTAAAATGAAAGAGAAGGAAGAAAAAAAACAAGAAAAAATAGAAAAGAGAAAAAAAAGTAGCAACTAAAAATGATTGGAAAAAAAGGTGCAATGCACCTTTTACTTCTGTTTTTATTTAGACTCATATTTTTGAAGATTTTCAAAAAGTCTTTGAAGATAGGATTCAAATTGAGTAATTTCTTCAGTTGAGAAATTATCATAAAATAAATCAGTCATTTCTCGAGAAATTAGTACATATTCATTCTGCAAATTACGATCTTTTTCAGTTAATTGTATCAAGATTTTGCGTCTATCAGATTTTGATGGAACTCTTTTAATGTATCCCATCTCTTCTAATCGATCAAGCATAGGAGTTAGTGTTGACTTACCAAGAGAAGTCTTTTTTGCTAATTTTTGGATTGTAATATTATCTTCACGCCAGAGAACAAACATTATTCTTCCTTGAGCAGGATTAATTTCAATTTGATGATTCTTAAGTAATTTTGTAAAAATACGACCTGAAAGTTGATGGATTTTAGCTATTAGAAATCCTACAGCACTTTGTTCTTTCATTTTAGTCACTTAATTTTAAGTCATGTTTTCCAACTTGATACCATGATTTCAAATATTTTGGTTTAATTCGTAAAATAGTGAAATCAGGATCAGTGTATCCTTTAGGAAAAAATAATTCCCATCCTTCACACCATATTTCTTTCTTGAATTCAAGATCATCAATAATCTCAACTATCCCTTGTAACATTATTCCTTTAAATTCATCTGGCAAACTGAAATAAACTGCAACAGTCTTATTTTTCGTAATATGTTGAATCTTTTCGGAGGAAGTATTAGTAGAAATATAGATACTTAGTTTGTCATCTAATTTTCCTAAAACTTGAGAAGCATGTAGAAATCGATCAGGACATCGCAAATTATCTATTGCTCGTATTTGAGGAAAACCATCACTATCAATTGTTGCTAGATAACCAGCTTTCGTTTTCAACATGATCTCAGATGCTATTTCTTTCACATCTTTTTCTGTCATAAACAAACCTCTTAGTTTTATATAAAATAATACTATATAGTACTATTTAAAAGATTTTCTTAGATAAGGAAATATCGAATAAAATGAAAAATTGACTTACTAAAGAAAATCATCAATACATATTGGAGAAGAAAATCATTTCATATAGTAAAAGTGATCACAATAAACATGTCCTTCCATTAATGTTTTTGTTCTTTTAAAACCAATCTTAGGATTAAAACCATCAACTATACCATAATCCTCCATACAGTAAAATTTGAAACCCCATTCAGTTTCTCCTAATTCTTTGGCCATCTCAGCAAGGGGACAATGAGTACAATATATTTGAATGCCATTTTCCTTTTTTTCGATGCTAAATTGAAATTCATTTTCCATAGGTTTCCATAAAACTTCAAGTAAATCAGCAATAGTATTGCTTCCTTTTTGTTCTGCTATATTTCTCCAGTGTTTTTTAGAGGATTCATAGATATATTCATCAAAAGCAGTTAATACTTTGGAGTCTATTTTCTTTTCCAGCATTTTTAATAATAGAACTTTCTCTTGAAAATTTCGGTATTTTTGTGTTTTTACTTGCGCCTCTAATTCTTTTACTCTTTGTTTATCTTTTTCCATTATAACTCCCCGAAAATTTTTGTATAGAGATTTTGCTTGACTATGTTAGTATTAAAAGGGTATTCTATTAAAGATTTATAAGAATTTGAAAAATAAAAAGAGAAAAATGAAAAATTATCATTCCACTCTAATTAATTCACTAGCAGATTTTTTCGAAATAACTCTCGTTGCTATAAAAGCTCCTAAGCCAGCAATTACTATTGCAATTATCAATGATAAGATGCTAATTAATGATGGAGCTACAATAGGAATCGTCCATTCTTGACTTATAGCATCAATCATAAAAAGATAATAACCCAGAATATAACCAACAATACCACCTAAAAGACAAGAACTCATTGTGAGAATTGATGATTCCAAAATAAAAATACCATCTACATCACGATTCTTCAAACCAATTGCTTTAAGAATACCGATAGTTTTTGTGGATTCAGCAACATTGCTATAGGTAGAAGCAAAAACACCAAATAGTGCAATAATAATCGTGAAGATTAACATGATATTAATGAGAACAGCTCTTATTTGATTGTCTTCATTTAAACGATCGATAATTTCTTGTTCAATTACTACACCAATATTATCTGTTTGATATTTCCTGCGAATTTCTTCTCCAATAGTTAAAATTGACTCCTCATTTCCAACATCAAAGAATATTCTGAAAGCACTATTTTGGAAATCCATTTTGGTTAAATTTACCCAAGTGTTCTCACCTATGAAAATAGTAGAACCTGAAGCAAAACGCTCTTGTTCATGAATACCAGTATATCCTGGTAATTTAGAAGCTATTCCAACTATTTCAAGAAAAACATCTCTAGTATAATTTAAACCTATAAGAATAGGATTTAAAGTGAGTAATTTTAAACGCAAAGTATCACCTACTCCTAAACTTAATTCTTTTGATAATGCTTCACTAATGATTGTAGTATCATTCGTTTGAACATCATCAAACATTTCAAATGAACCATCTGTCAAAGTTATTTGATCTTGATGTAAGGGTACCAAAGCATTCGAAGGTACACCAATAACATCTACACCAAATGATTTGAAGAAAATCTGATCACCTGCAACAGTCCACATGCCAGTTAAAACTGAATCGATAGGTAAGGTACTGTATGATGCAGAAATAATCTCATCAAATTCATCTAATATGTCCTCCATTAATTGAGTGCCATTAGTATCATATGATAGATCATACAAAGAAATATCAGAACCAGTGTAATTACTGATGTTCTTTATACTACCCATATCTTGCACCTGGAAGGTCGTGGAAATTATCATCGTGGTACCAAAGGAAAGGATAAACATCATAGCAGTAATTGCATTTCTTCGTCTATTTCGTTTAAGAAACATACGTACTATTTTGTTTGTTTTCTTGAAAATAGGTCGTATTGTGTATAAGAAAAGATTTTCAACCAGAGGTTCAATTACTCCAACAACTATTAATGATACTCCAAATCCAAAACCAAAGAATAATGCTATCAAAATTCCAAAGAATAAAGTATCACTTGAAGTTATAGTCATGATTGGAATAAGAATAAAGATTAATCCAGTTGCAGCAGCAATACCAAATCCAACAATAAAGAGAAGCTTATTTGGTCCCCTTTCTCGTACTAATTTCAGATTTGGTTCATCAGCTTTCAATGGATTTAAACCACTGATAATGCTCTTTCTAACCGCTCGTAATGCAGGAAAAAGTGAAGCAAGAATTGCTACAGCAATACCTAAGAATACTGAATAGAGAATTATCAAAGGAGAGAGAGTAAAATCTACTTCTAATGTTCGTCGAAGCAAGAATTGTTTTACAAATAAAGCTATTAAATAACTAAAACCTATACCGATGATTGAACCAGAAACACAAGTTATACTTGCTTCGAAAAGAACTAACAAAAATATTTGTCTTTTTTTTGCCCCAATAGTTCGATACAGAGCAAATTCTCGAGTCTTTTCTTCCACACTAACTGTCATTAATGAAAAAATCAAAAAACCGCTAACTAAGAGACTTAGTACTGCTAAAGTATTGAATAAAATTCGTAAGAAAACCAAACCAGTTCCTCGATTCTCAAGAGCAGTAGCAATTGGTAAATAAACTTGGAAATTTACCCCTATTGCTTCCTGAACAGCAATACCTAATTCTTTAGCTTTTTCGATAGTTTGCTCAGGTCTATTAATATCATAAATATCATCCCGGTTGGCAAATTGAGCTACAACTTCAGTTGCAATACCAATCCCACCAATAAAAGGTGCTAAAGTTTGAATATTAACTATAATCATATTTTCCTTATTAGCAGGTAACATATCTATATTCTCGAAAGAAGCATCAAGTGTAATATTAACAATCGAAAAACCAATTTCAACACTATAAGCTTCTCCGATTTCAAGTTCTAACGCTTCTACTATTTCTTGACGTACCCAGCAGTGATTTAAAGGTAAATTAGCAAGATCAATATTTGGAGTAAGAGAAATTTCCCCAAAACCAATAGATTTCTCTCTACTAGGATCAATTCCCAAAAAGGCTACTGTGAAATTTTTATTTGCACCTTGAAATCTTGCACCATGCAATTCATAACGAGGAGTTGCACCAGAAATCCCAGATACATTATCAACTATAGAAATCAATGATTCATAATCTTGAATCGGAGGAATATCAGTAATATTATAACGTTCGATGCTAATGTCTACTTGCCCACTCTCCTCTGCAATCCTTGGTAAATAAGAAAGAGAAATGGCATTAATAATAACATTAGTCACTCCAAACATACCAATAGCAATTGCTAATGCTAATACTCCTAAGAGGAATCGAAATTTCTTCGCTCTAATAGATTTGAAGGCATATTTCACATAAGAAAGAGATTTTGCCATAGTGGTGCCTCATTTAAATCTCTTCTTTTTCATCTAAAATAGAACCCTCTAATCCAGAGGTAATTTCTTCTTTCACGATCTTTCCATCAAGCATATGAAGAATACGATCACAAATTTGAGCTGTCCTTTTATCATGTGTAACCATTAAAATGGTCATACCCATTTTCTTGTTTAAATCATAAAGAAGTTGTAAAACTTTTTTAGCTGAATTTGAATCCAAATCACCAGTTGGTTCATCACAAATCATCAAGTCTGGATTATTTGCCATGGCTCTAGAAATTGATACTCTTTGCTGCTCTCCCCCTGAAAGTTCTGTTGGAAGATGTTCTTCTCTTCCTTTCAATCCTACTAATTCTAGTAATTTTATTGATTTTTTAATTCTCTCTGCTTTCGATTCTCCTTTGAATACCATTGGTATTTCTACATTTTCTTGTGCATTTAACAGTGGTAGTAAATTATAGAACTGAAAAACAAAAGAAATCTTTTCTAACCTCAAATCTGCTAACTCATTATCTGAAAGAGAAGTCAATTCTACTCCCTCAAATTGAACTCGTCCTCGATCAGGTCGGTCTATACCTCCAATTAAATTCAGAAGAGTTGTTTTACCACAACCAGAAGGACCCATTATTGAACACAGTTCACCTTTTTTTAACTCAAAATCAACTCCACGCAAAGCAGGAATTGCTGTTTTACCAAGGAAGTAAGCTTTGTGAAGATCTTCTACTTTTACAATGATTTCTGAATTTACTTGTTTCTCTTCATTTGATATTTTTTGATCCAATTTAGCAACCACTCCAGTTAAACTATTACTAAATACTCACACAACTATTTTTTACAATTTAAATCTCAAATTTACTTATCCAACTAGACTTTTAACCATTTGTTTACAAAAAAATTGAACGCTATTTCAAGAAAATTTGAACTAAAAAACATACAAATCTAATTAAAAATCCAGTACCTATTCTAAACCCAGCAATAACCAATTCGAAACCATTGTGAGACTTTACTTAAAGATATCATACAACTATTGCTTATTCACTACCTTGAAATCATATTGAGGTGTAAATCTATGAAAAGAAAAGCATTATACTCAGTCTGTTTAACAGTAATTTTCGCCTTCTCTCTTTTGAGTGGGGCAACTGTTATCGGTGCCTTTACACAACGTTCGATAGAAATTCAAGATATAGGATTCAGCGAAACAATATGTACTAGTGATGCTGTATTAACCACAGGAGATGGGATAGTAAACAAGTATGCCTTAATTATTGGTATATCTGATTACAATGTAATAAGTGACCTGTCTTATTGTGATGAAGATGCATCAGATTGGTTTAATTACCTTGATTCAATGGATTACCAAATAACACTTTTGGGTGATAGTCATTTAGACACCTATCCACAATGGGATGGTTATGCAACAGAATATAATGTCAAAATGGCTTTTGCAGAAATTCTAACGGTAGCAGATGAAGATGATATAATCGTATTTGCTAATTCAGGTCATGGAGGAAGAACCCGAGATTCAGCTCTTAAAACATTCATATACTACTTGTGTATGTGGGATACTAGTGCTGGCGAGAATGGAGAAAATGGTTTAATAACTCAATTTGAACTAAAAGAAATGATGGCTCCCTCTTTAGCAAAAACTTTCGTTTTTCTTGATCATTGCTTTGCTGGCGGTTTTGGCAACATGTTTGAAAATGACAATTCAGCAAACTTCTACTTAGCTGCAACCTGTACTGATAATGGTTATGGGTGGGATGATCCAGAACACCAAAATGGTAAGTGGACTTATTTCTTCTTGGAATATGCACTTATCGGACAACTGGGTGGAACGGGCTCAATGGAAGAAGCTTTTGATATCGCTTTACCACCTTATCTATTAGAAATACATCGACCTGGCGACACACCAATGGAATTTGATGGAAATCTTGAAACGCTGTTCTATCTTTAAAATATTCACTTGACCCAATCTTTAGAAGCTTTTGCAGCTTCTAAGATTGGTCTTATTCATTTTATTTTTCTTTTTTATTTCTTATTTTACCTCTTTTTACAGAATTAACCATTGTTAATATCGTAACACCACGTTCAGAGTTGCTTCTAACAATGTAAGGAATTACCCTTTGAATAGGTCTGAGTATAGTTCCACCAATAACTGGTTCTTTGACAAGACCAAATAACAATGCTCCAATAAAACGCAAAGAAGCACTTATAATTAAAATAACATAGATTGTTGAAGTTTTTTCTATGATTAATCCACCAAGGATTGGTGCTATAAATAAAGCAATAGCAGAAATTGAATTATTTATTGCTAACTGTAGCGTTCTTCTTCTTGGATGTATAATGTCTAATAATAAAGTTGTTAAACTAGAATTTATTATTCCCCAAGCAATGCCATTAAAACTCCAGATGATTATTAGAATCCAGAAAACATTAGTTAAACGTCCAGCAAGCGAGGGAATCATAAAGAAGATTGGGAAGAAGGATGTGAATATTCCAGCTACAATAACTAGTTCTTTTTTTCGAGTTCTTTCTATAAGTTTAGCAGTTAAGATTGAAAAGATTGTTTGTGGAATCAATCCAATAGATGTTAATAATGCTGTTTGAAATATTGTTAAGTCATAGTATGTAGTATTAAATATTATGAAGAAGGGAGCTGAAAGGTTAACACCAAAAATAAAGATAAGATTAACAAAACAGAAGATTACAAAATTTTTATCAGTTTTCATTGTAGCAAGAGTATTACTTAAAGTAAAATCTACTTCTTCAATTTGGTACCAGCGACCTTTTGATTCCAATTTTTTCTTACTAGGTATAGCTATATGAAAAAAAACTGCTGAAATAATGCTAATGCCACCACCACAAATGAAAATAATTGGAAATCCAAGGTTTGTTGGTATTTTCCAAAGTAATAATCCACCAACCAAAGTACCAATCAATGTTCCAACAACTAAAACACCTTGTATTAGACTATTTCTTAAAGGCCAGGATTTTGGAGGAGTCCTCTCAGCAAATAAATTGGAACTAGTAGGTAAAGTTGCTGATAAGGTTATACTGTATAAACCTCTCATTGAAGCAAACAAGTAAATATTCTTAATTGGCAATAAAATAAAGCTAAAAATAGATGAAACATAAGCTGAGATTATTGCAAACGCTCGAGATAGATTGAATTTTTGTGCTAAGTAAGCCCAAAGAAGTTGAAAAATGCTTAGCAAGCTAGTAATAGAGACAATAAAACCAATCTGTACTGAAGAAGCTCCAAGAGATTTACCATATAAAGGAATAAATGGAGATAAAACTGAATCAGATAATGCTCTAGAGCCAGATGAAGCTAACCAAAAGCCCATTTTAATATTAGAAGGTTGATCTTTTTTCTCGTAAAGAGAAGTATCACTCTCCTTTTCAGCTTCATCTGGAGAAACTTGTTTTTTTCGTTTCATCAGCATATCTCTTTTTTTATCCATTTTTTTGGTAAAATTGAAGTAAATTAGTGCATTTAATTAATAAACTAGTTGACTCTATTTAAGTTTTTAAGGAATGAAGGTTGAAAGAAAAATGAAGACATCAAATAATAAAGAAATAATTCGAGATTTAGTAAAACAGCTAAATAGCGAAGAGTGGTTAATTAGATTTAATGCTGCAAAGATTTTGGGAAATATCGATGCAGAAGAAGCAATACAAGAACTACTAGATAAATTGAAACGAGAAAATAATCGTGATGTAAGACGAGGGATTGTAGAAGCATTAAAAGAAATTGATTTGGAGGTAGCTATACCAGTATTAATTGATACTATGAATGATGATTCTAGTATGATAGTACGCTACACTGCAGCAAGAGCTTTAGGAAGAATGGGAGCGAAAGAAGCATTACCTGCAATAAAAAATAGAGTTTTGAAAGAAACTAATAGTGAAAGTATTTTTTGGTTTTATATTGCAATAGCTAGATTAGAAGAAGATGAAAAGGGAGAAGGATGCGAAAAAATTAGAAATCTCAAAAAGAAAAATATGCTAACAGAAAAACAAGAAGTTATTTTTTCAAATCTTGTAGAAATAATAAAACAAAAAAAGAAAAAGTAAGTTTAAAGCCACTTCTTTCTTCTGAAATAAATAATCATCCCAATTGCTAAAGCAACCATTACACACATTATAGTCAAATAACCCCATTTCCAAGCAAGTTCCGGCATAAATTGAAAATTCATTCCATATACTCCAGCTATAAAAGTTAGAGGAATGAAAATTGTAGCAATGATTGTTAAAACTTTCATAACTTCATTCATTTTATTGCTAACGCTTGACATGAAAATATCAACCATACCTGAAAGCATATCACGATAGGTTTCAAGTGTATCAATAATTTGAATAACATGATCATAAACGTCGCGAAAATAGATGTTTGTTGATTCTTCAAAAAATTCAGCACCTATTTTTGATATTTGACTTACAACTTCTCGTAAAGGCCAAGCAGCTTTTCGAATTTTTATCAAATCTTTTTTCAATTCATAGATTTCTTGTAAAACTTTAGGTGATGGATTTTCAATTAAAATTTCCTGTAATTCATCTATTCTCTCACTAAAATCTTCCATTATAGTAAAATAATTATCAACTAAAACATCCAATAAGACATATACAAGATAATCAGCACCAAATTTCCTTATTCTTCCTTTAGCTTGTTTTATTCTTTCAAAAATCTGTTCATATTGATTTGGAAAAAATTCTTGAAAAGAGAAAACAAAATTCTTACCAAAGATGATATTGACTTGTTCTAACTCAAAAATTTCACCTTTGATATAGTTTACAGCTTTGACAACAATAAAAGCATAGTCTGGAAAATAATCAATCTTTAATCTTTGGTCTGCTGAGTATATATCTTCTACAATAAGTGGATGTATGTTAAAATTTTCTCCAATTGATTTTATAATATTCAGATTTTTAGTACCTACAATATCAACCCAATTAACTTGTTTGTCCTTAAATAAATTCTTTAAATTATTTACATTTTCTATTTTGAATTCTTCGAAATTTTTCTCATCATAACAAAGGAGATTTATTTGCGTAATTGGGATTTCTATAGGTGAATCTTCATCTGTATTTTTTATTGGATCATTTTTTGGATTAATATTATTTGACACTTTAAACAACCTTGTTATTCTAGTTGAAATTAGTTGATTTAATTATTAATACTTTTAGCGAAAAAAAAGTATCGAGCATAGCTAATCATCCATTCTTTTTATTCTTAATCCGGGATTTAGCATTAATCCAAAAAATTTGATTATTATACTCTATCCTTCTTAATTTCTTTTCTTCAGCCAGAGTTTGTAATAATAATATAGCTTCTTGTTCAGAGAGATTCAACATAGATTTAATCTGATTCTCTCTTAATGGATGCCTAGTTGTTATCTTTAGTATTTGTTCTCTCAAATCATCTTCTTTGTTTATTTGAAAACCCTTTATTGATTCATAATGAGCAATATTATAGGCATTTAATTCTTTACAGATTTCAACTATTCTTTCTTTATCAGGAATCTCAACCCAATTTTCAGCAGGAGGACGAATTGGAACGTTAACATAAATACGATCACAATGCATCTTTTCCAAAATCTCTTTGATTTTAGAAATAGCTTTTATATCATCATTTAATCCCTTAACTAACATAACTTCCATCCAAATTTGACCAGCAAATTCCGAACGAAAATCAATCATTCCTCGAATGATTTCATCTATAAATAATGATTTGATTGGACGATTTATTCTTTTGAACAATTCTTGAGTTCCAGCATCCAAAGTTGGTAAAATAACATCTGCTCCTAACAATTCTTTTCTTACAGTGGAATCATAAAATAAAGCACCATTAGTAATAATTGCTATCGGTTTATCGGTTAATTTTTTAGTTGAATTAATTAACCAACCTAAGCTTTTGTATAGTGTTGGTTCACCCTCACCAACGAAGGTAATGAAATCAAAATTAGAAGGTTTTTTCAAGAAGGACTTAATTTCACTTAGAATCTCCTCTTTTGGAAAAAAATCTTGTCGAGTATTAGTAAAGTTGGTTGTTCTACCTATTTGACAATAAACACAAGAATAATTACAGGTTTTGGGGGGTATGGGACTTACTCCTAACGATTGCCCGAGACGTCTTGATGGTACAGGCCCAAATAAGTATTTAAAATTCTCAGTCATAATTAATCGTCTTCAAAAAGAAATAATACATCATCAAAAATAAAAGAATTGGTGAGTTCTTAATGAAAAAAAAGAAAGACTAAATTTTCTTTTTCTCTATCAATTCCAAAGCATACAAAACTGCTGCATTCTCATCAAAAGTCAGAGAAACTAGCTTTTCATAAGTTAATTGAAAATCAGGATAGTGTGTAAGATGCTTCAAAGGTTTTTCAGGAAAAGCTATAAAGAATCTAGTAGCAACTTTACCTTTTATCTTTGAATTGGATAATTCAAACATTCGAATGTTTCCGAAATGATTTCCTGATTGACCAGAAGGAACACCAACATTTACTGCACCTATACGATTTAGATTGATCATCAAATCAAATCCAGAACTATGAGTTATATCAGAACATAATACAATTATTTTACTTGGTAAATAATAAGACTCAAATTTTCTAGTTTGGAATTCTTTGTAAAACGAAGGCATTTTCTTGAAAGCAGTTGCAAAACTTTCAAACTGAGATTCTTCTTTTTTGCTTTGAAAAGTAAATGATTTATCATTTCCAAAGTAATAATCATTTATGGTTAAAGGTACTTGATTGTAATATGAAATTTCCTCCAAGTTAATTCCTTTTTCTACTGTTTTATTCAAAAATTCTGAAAGTTTTAGAACATCAGATCTTTGTTGAGTTAATTCAACAGCTTTTTCAAATCCTACTAGAAAATAGAGAAGGAATTGAATAATATAATCTTGCCCACCTCTACAATTTCGAACATCAACCATTAAATAATCTGTTTCAGCTTCTTTCATTTCTAGAAATAAAGATGTGAATAATTCTGTAGCAGAAGGTAATCCAGGAATTACATCTTTCATTTCTTTTGGAGCATTTTTTTTATTATTTTTTTCAAATTCTTTTTTCGCAGCTTCAACAAATTCCTTTAAGCCAATTTCTAAAAATAATTCATGAGCCTCTCGATATGTAATCATATCATCTATTCTTAATATAGCAATTTTTCTACTCTTATCTATGAAATTATAAGCTAAGCTTCTATCAGAATCAGGTAATGAAATCTTACTTTCTAATTGAAATAATGGATATTGAACATTTTTCATTGTAGAAAATACACATTCTTTCTTGTTGCCATCCGAAGCAAGTAAGGTAATTTTAATTTGGTTTTTATCTTTCCATTCAGGAATAAGTTTCAATAAGTCATCTCGGAAATAGAGTATGCCAAACCGACCAAGTTTCCCAAGCAAATTACTAAGATTATCAAAACCACTAAGATTTTTCATCCTTTTAATTAATTCTTCAAATGGAATCCCTTCCACTGATACTAGTTTTAATCCTATTAGATTCAAATGTTCTTTTTGACAAACAGCACTGACATAAAGAATATCCTCCACAGGTGTAAAATAAAGAGGAATACCACCTGGATTTTCTTTGTTATGTAATAGTTCATCTTGATTAAATCCTGTATGAGCATCTTCAAGTTTCGCAATAAAAGGTTGAACGTGATAAAAAAAATCTTCTTTTGTCATACCATCAATTGGAATATCACGAATTAACTCTTGTAGCCTGCGATGGTATGCTATTTTTCCACCACCATTTATGTAAGGATCAGGATGAGCTATCTCGAGAATTTCATTCAATTGTCTAACATCTTGTATTAATTCTTCTCTACTCAATTTTCCATCCAATAAAATTCACTCCAATATATTAAAAGGAAGAATTGGATATTTATAAAAATGACACACACTTTGGAGTCTCATTATGTGTGTTATTTTTAATTACATTTCTTTTTCATTCCAATTTCTCTTGAAATAAATTTGAGATTTTTATAAGAAATTACTAGAGTTGTTAGAGTTACAATCATAATAATTGATTTACTGATGAAATTCAAGCCAATTGAATTAGTTACTCTTTCGTCATAATCATAACCTGCTAATTTCATGTAATATTTTGCTTGTTCTAAATTATAATCATAAGTAATTATATCTGGTTTGCAATAGCTTGTGTATGAAATTGGTATGGGATGACTAATGACTCTATATTTCCCACCAAAAGAAATACTATTTATTTCAGCTTTATTAATAGCATAGGCAATTGCTTTTCTCACTGCTAAACCTTTGGTTATAGTAGGATCTTCTTCGCATAATTGTTGATTATTTATTATTTTGTCATTTTTTGTTCGTAAATTAAAAGCAAATCCTTCCCAAGAAAGAAATTGAGGAGTATTATCTAGAAAATATTTCGGATCTAACCAAGAAGAATTATGGGAATTATCAATTATTAAATCAGTTAGCAAATCTACTTTTCCATATTCGAATAAGATTATTTTAGAGTCTAGATTTTTATGAATTATTCGTAATTGATTTATTCCACTTGAAAAATCACCAAATCGTCTTTCCCATTCAAGATCAGGGTCACTTGTTAAAGTGCTGTTTAACCACCAATTATTTGGTGATATTTGAAGTTGTGTTTTTTCATATCTAGTATTTGAAATTAATTTGAAAAGTCCAGTACCGAAACATTTAGTTTTGTAGGTAGCCCAAGAAGGATGTGACTTATCTGGAGTCACTCCATCTTCTAATTGGCTTTGATTCAAGTAATGTTCTGGTAAGATATTCAAACTTAAACAATTTAATATCTGATTATATGGTTCGTTCTCAATGGTATTAGGATTAGAATCAATGAAAATATCAAGAGTATTTTTATCAATAATCTTCATATCTTTAATCCAGTCTAATTTTTCACAAAAGAGTGTGAAGTAAACATCTTTAATATCAAAGTATTCATTAGTAAACAGTTCTTCAGGATCTTTCTGCCATTTTACTCCATCTCGAGTAATTATTCTTAAATGAGTTTCATTGATCATTTGGAACGATTGCGCTAAATGAGGCCATACCGAACCATCTTTAGCATCGATCCAGAGTAATGGATCAAGGATGGCATTTGAAACAAACCTTGATGCATCATCATTTTGAGTTATTGGATTAAGGTCTAACCATTGAAAATCCGCAATAACTACCTCTTCAACACTTTCTTGCCCAATATGAGAACCTTCCCATTTTAACATCCCCCAAGATTGCAATAGTCCTAATGAAGTGTTATATCCTTTTAAATTGCTCCAACATATATGATGATAAGGAGGAGCTAGCATTGGTACACACGGAAGAATATCATCCATTAAATATTCTTGCCATTGCCAGTAATGAGTAATTATTTCTTCAGAATCAATTGGAGTAATTTGCACTCCTTCTTGTAAATACCATTCATTAAGACCAGTTTTTAAAGATTCATTATAATCTAAACTTGTGTGGTAACCTGGTATATTTAAAGAACCATTTTCACAATATAGCTGTCTAAAATCCACTGCTTTATTTGGACTACTACTAACTACATAATAAATCATATCAAATTCGCCTTGGAAAAAATATGTGTAGTACCACAAGTCCCCGCCACAATCACAAACAATGATATCTCCATTTATACCGATAACAGAAAGGTCATTTAACAGATTAGCATAATACTGTATTCCCTTATACACTCCTGGAATGACGATAGTAAAAAAAGGTTCATTACACTCTATGGTTTGAGGTAAGCTAAAATTTAAGGTAATTAAACTTACTAAAAACAACGTCCCTATTATTTTTTGTGAATTTTGTATTCCCTTCTTCACTGAAAATTAACTCCCACAAAGATAATACTAACTAAATTGTTCTATAATGTTTTCTATAAATAATTCTAATAATATCTATTATGTGTTATAATAAAAAAATACAACTAATTAGCATATTAAATCTAAGAAAAAAATTATTCCTTTAATTAGTGTACTTGTTTCATGATTCAAAATTCAATAAAAATTTGGAATAATCTAGAAGTTTAGGAATAAATATTATGAATTTTTAGTTAGTATCTTTTACTGAATTATCGGATGCCTGCCTTCACTTCAATTTCTTTCCAATCAATCTCATTAGATTTAGCTGGATTATCAATAAAAAATCCCAACTCATCACTTCCTCTATAATGAAAACCTAAAACGCTAGCATTCTCGCCAAATAAATGCCATAGTTTACTTAACTCCTCTTTTGTTTGATCGGGTTTTCGATGATGTTCAACAGAAGAGCGAACAATTCGTCTTGCATACTCAATCGCTAATTCTACAGTCGGAAATCCTTCAACGATATAATCCTCATCCGGATCAAAATGAAAATTATCAATAATAAGAACAGAATAGGTTTTTCGTTGAGCCATTTTTTAAAATCAACCTCTATGAGAGGAAATCTTTGGTTACACTATTACTTTGATTGAATTTCTATTTAAATATGAGTGAGGGGATTTGTTACTCATTATTATTTCTCCTCAAAAGTTCTTTTAACCTATAAAGTACTAGATATTTTATGAGTGAACAAGAAATTAAAGTACCAAAATGGTTACGACTATTTTACATTGTTTCTGGTTCTTTAAGCGTAATTTATGCAATAATTGTACTAATAAATATCAAATTTGACTTTTTAATAACAGCTATTCTTTTTGGAATAGCATTAGTAACTATTGGTGTAACTAGAATTCTTGTTGGAGTATTTGATAAACAGCAATCGAAATCGATTAGTATCTTAAATATTATAGTAGGTATAATACTAATTCCTATAGGAATTTTCACAATTGTCAAACATGATATTACTATGAGAATTGTTTTTGTGTTTATTGCAGTAGCATTTCTACTTTTAGGAATAATTGGAGTAGCAAAAGGATTTCAGGAAAAAGCAAAGGAATCAATGAGTCGTTTATTAATTATCATTTATGGTTTTCTTTTAATTTTAGTGGGAATTCTAAATATGGCAATAGATAATATTTCTAAAATTACACTAATTGCGATTTTATCATGTGGTTTTATAGTATTGGGGATACGTAGATTAATTGATGGGATATTAGGTGAAGTAAAAGCAAAAAAAATAGATAAAGTTAATGAATTACAACAAAATTAAAAGATTGAGAATATATCATCACTATTTGTACTTTTTATATTCTATTTTTCATTATGCTATGTTACTGAGATTTTAAATAAAAACTTTCAAAATACTTATTTGATTTCTATACTCACATAAATGTAAATGGTTCTAGATCTTTATGGCAATCTTCAAAGTTGTTGCACAGAATTTCGATATTATTGAAGAAGCGCAAACAGGAAAGATAACCTGTGGACATCTATTTCGGGCAAATGCTTCTGGAATCCTTATAGGTCACCCTGAAACAAAAGATGATTTACAAATAGTAAATAAGAAAATCAAAGAAATTATATCTTTTCAAAAGAATCATCCAGATGCTCTACCATTTAATGTAATTATTATAGGAGAAACTTTCAAAGAATTTTCCACTTATTCTTTGCACGAAATTGCTCAATTATTACAAGATCGTTGTTCTGAAATGTTCAAAAATATTCCAGATGATTTCATAAAACAAACTTTACTAATCTACGAACCAAAGTGGGCTTTAAGTTCCAATGAAATAGAGAAACAATTGCCACCCAGTTTTAAACTCATTACAAGTGTAACAAATAAAATACGTGAATACTTAGTTGAAAGATTGAGTTCAGAAGGATTCAAAGTTTCGCTAATGTATGGTGAAGTATCCTCCCCTGAAAGAGCTGTAGAGATTTTAGCTAATAAGAATTTACAAGGTTTAATGCTTGGTTCAGCAAGTAAGACTAGTTCCCAAGTCCTTGAATTTGTTAAAGCTATTCAATATGCTTATAACAAAAGGAAAGTTATTCTTGTTTGTAATTTCAAATCATATGAGCTTTCTGAAAGCTATCAAGAGTACATTTCAACTTTAACAATTGTACCAGATAATTTTACGCTCTATTTTGTTCCTCCAGCAACTGATATTAGGCAACTGGTGAAGTTAATTGAATGATATTTAAATATTAATTATGAGGCTTATTCTTTAGAGGAATTTAAATGGAATTAGAGAAAAAAAGAAAGGTAAGCTTAATACTCACAATTATCTCAGCTGTAATCCTAATACTAGGAATTACTGGACTAATACTTGGGGTTTGGTTAGCAATAACACACAAGACAGAATTGTTTTGGGTATCAATGACTGGTATACTGCCTTTATCAATTATATTAGGTATTATTGCATTAATTTTCGATATCTCATATAGAAAAGAGAAAAAAAATATTTTATAACATGATTTTTATTGAATCAAAGAAATTAACTCATCGGATTTCAAATCTGCAATACTAAATACTTGAACATTGCACTGTAGTATATCAGTTATTTAGCTTTTATTCTAATTTATGCAAGTCGTGAAAAATTCTCCCGAAAACCTGTTGAAGAATTACCTTTCATTCCTAACAAAACAAAAGAGCAAATACAAGAAGATGTGGAAAAAAAATTCCATCATCTCTATAAAAATTGAGTTAGAAAAGTAATTGCCAGGAATATTACAAAAACTAACAAGAGTAGGAATGAACTTGATTTATTTAATTCTTTTTTCTTTATAACAATCCAGCTAAATAAAGGTACAAGCACTACTACTAGTAAGAGACAATTATAAAATATCATAGAACTAACTTGAGTTATTTGTTGAATAATAAAACTAGAAATTGCAAAATTAAGACCAGTATTCCAAATTAATTTTCCAATTAAAGCGTTTAATCCTATTTCAACACGTTTCTTTTTTATGCTACTGAAAAGAATAATAAACTCCTCTGCATTTGTGGCTGCTGCAATAATTAATAATCCCATAAAGCCATCCGTTATATTAGTGAGAGTCAAAATACTCTCTAATCCTCTTCCAAGCAATTCTGCACCACCCGAAAGAGCTACTAATCCTAGAATAGTTTTAATTATTAACCACCAATATTTCTCCTCCTTTTCTGTACCAGTGTCAATATCTCCATTTTGTTTATTTTTTATGGGATGTTCTTCAGTACCAGAGTTTTCATCTTGGTTACAAAAATCGGATCTAAAAACAATAGTTGCTAATTTAATTTTTTTCTCATCATGTATTATTAGATAAACATAGAAACAATAAAGGAACAAAGAAAATATACCCATAATCCAAATGGGAATAGGAAAAATTAATGATAAAAGAATAATAATATTTGTAGCCCAAAAAAGAGGAATAATCCTCAAATTAATCTTCCGTAAATTAACCAAATAGAATAATCCAGGAAGAGCAAGAATTAATGAAATAGAAATAATAGTATTCCCGATAACATTCCCTATTGCAGCTTCTGCTTTTCCATTAATTGCAGCAATTATTGAGCTAACAAGTTCTTCTAAATCAATTCCCAAAAGTAAGATTGCTAAAAGTATTGGTGAGAAATTAAATCTCTTGCTAATATCTTCTATACCATCTAAAGTAGCATCAGCTCCCCAAATAACTAGAATGATCCCTAAAATAAAAAATAATATTCCGAAAAATAATCCAGAAACAGTTATCATAGATTATCATCAATGGTAATTTTTTGACCAAAAAAGATTTTCTTAACCACTAATAAAATCTTTGACTCAGTTAGAAATTACTAATTCAAATCAAATTTTAAAAAAATAAATAAAAAAAAGAACTAGCTTGAAATATAGCATTAAAGTTATAATTCAACTAGGAATGAATTTAGATATTACAATTAATATCTACTTGGCTTTCGTTTATTGTAACAATCTTTACAGTAAACAGGTCGTGTACCATCTGGTTTGAAGGGGACTTCTGTTTGCTGGCCACAATCTGCACATGTAACTTGGTGCATTTCTCTTTGTGGTCTACTGTAGTTACCGTATCTACTCATTTTGTTTTTTCACCTAATATTTTGTTATACATGAAGAATTGAAAAGAAATTCTAAATAAAATTTTGAGAATTCAAACTTGAAAGTTAATTGCCAAAAAATACTTCATTCCTATCTCAATGATCATTAAATGTATACAACAGAAAACGTCTATTCATGCTTTATAAAACTATGCTTCAAATGATATAAGCAAGAGGGAGCATTGGAACATTAGAAAACTTAAGGATAAAAAAACAATTTCTTCATCAAGATGCTTCATTTCGTTAAACAGTCTATCAATATAAAACAAAATCTTTCGTAATATATAATCTAACACTTTCGACCTATAAACTTCAAAAATGAGTCTACTCATAACTGTAAAAACAGTAAAGGTTTAAAAAGTTTGAAACAACTCGAGATTAATACTGTTATTATCGGGGTTTGTCTATGTTATATATTCTCACATTCTATTTCCAACTATTTAGCCATCAATTAATCCAACTATCAGTTTAGACATAGTCTCTATAAGACAGTAGGGAAGTTGATAAAATTGGTTGAACAAATACAACAAAAACCACAACTACCAAAGAGACCATTCATCAAATGGAAACTAAATCCACACCCTCAATGGGTAAAGATTTGGGTGTGTCTTATATTGACAATTCTAATTGCCACACCTATGTCAGTTATAATGGCACTTATTGTCTATGGTTCAGAGCAACTAGCAAGAAACTTTGCATTGAATTTAGCTGTTTCTGCACCAGTAGCTTTTATTGCTGCTTATGTTTTCTATGGATATTTGATTGGTCCTCTTGCGGAAAAAGTAGTCAAATATGATTTTCAGCATGAAATGCGAACAAAGACCTTAGGTCAGATGTTAACAGATAAGAAATTCTGGTTTTACGGATTATTCGTTGACTTTCTAATATGTATCTTCATTGCGTTCCCGGTTTCCTTCGTTAAGGTTCCTTGGTTAGCTATGAATTTCGCAGAAGGATGGTTTGTTGCATGGATGGATGCTTTTTGGAAATCTTATCTACTAGCATTTGGTTTAGCGATTATTGGTATAATCATTACTATACAAATACTCAAGTGGTGGTTATGGAAACCATCATTACCTGAAACAACTACAAGTAATTAGTAAAGCAATCTATCGTCAAACCAATTCTTTTCTTTTTTTTCCTCCAATTCCCAAGGAATAAATAACTAATTTCCCAGTCATTTACTGCTTAGAATTTTTATTATACAAGATTTCAATTAAAAACTCAATTCTATAAAATGTGAGAAACTTTATTATAATTACTTAAAAGGAAAATTTATGATAGAAATTAAAGAGCAAGAAAATTCTTCTATAAACAAGGAAGAGTTAGTTAAATTTTATTTAAAACATAGAAGTAGAGAAAGAGGGAGAGAATTAAGTACTGAAGAGATTGAGAGAATTACTAGATATATTGATAAGTTTGTTAATACATTAATTTCAAAAAGCTTCTTAGCTTACAAATCAGGAAAACTAGTTGGGTGGCTTGGAATAACTGAAGTGTTCACTCCTACAATTCTTTTTAATGAGTTTCATCCAATCGTTGAATCAAATGAAAATAGAAAACAAATAGCACTAGAATTACTACAGAAAAGTTTCGAATATGCAGCTAAGAAAAATATTGGAAACACTCGAGTTTTTAATGATGTAACCAAAGAAAACGAAAAAAGATTTTTAGAAATAGAAAAATACTACCTAGAAGTTGGGATGAAAAAAACCCACGTTGTTCTTTGTATGGAGAATAAGATAACAACTGATGATCTAAAAGGAATTGTAATTGATAGTGAGTATCACATTGAATCATGGAAAGAACAAACAGAAGAAGCTCTAAAGGAGTGCTATAATAAGATCTTTGCAGAATCCTATGATAATTTTACTAACAGTTTAGATGAAGAAGAACGTAAATATTGGAATACTATAACAAGAGGAAATTCTAACGATGCATCTATAGTAATAAAGAAAGACGATGAACTTGTTGCTTTAATATTAGCAGTAGACTATGGCGATTTTATGGAGCTAGGACCAATAGGTGTTGTACCAAATCATAGAGGAAAGAAACTAGGCAAGGTATTAATGGAAGAGTGTCTTTCAAACCTAATCAAACAAGGGAAGATAGAAAACTACTTAGAAGTAGATCAAACAAACATCCCAGCTATAAAACTCTACGAATCTTTTGGATTTAGAGAAGTTTCAAAGAAGCATGGATTTTTGTGGAGAAATAAGAAATAATTAGGAAAAATGATATGGTTTTTCAAACTCAATTTGAACTGTTGATTTATGAGAATTAAATTTAGAGAGAGAAAAATTAGATTCTAGTTATTATTTTTATGTGTAAATAGATTAATTTTAGAAAGAGGTGCTAGTGTTGGGATTTATTCCAGAAATCTATTCAAATAGAGAAATCCAACTTTCTATGGCAGGAACAGGTGATCCTTGGAGTTACTTCAAAACTTCAAGTAAATTAACTATCAGAGCTCTCTATGATGGATACTCGTTAGATGAGATTCAAGAGCTATTTCAAGTTTCAAAAGAAGAACTTCAAGAGAAAATCAACCTTTTAGTTGATGCAAACCTCCTACAAATTATGGAAGGTAAAATCAATTCAACATTTCTAATAGTAAATAAAGAAGAAACAGAGAGAACTTATTATTATGCAAAAGAGTTTGGAAAAATGCTTGCTGATGAGTTGGTGAATTATTGGGAAGAAATCGAAAGTGATTATCTAAAATTAGATATTAGTAAGAAGTGTTCTCTAACTGAGCTTTCATTAGTTTTAGTCGGATCCAAAATTATGGATATCGCCTTACTAGATGTTTTAGCAAAAGATGGAACATTATTACAACCAGCACCTAAGCGATCAAATCCAAAGAGACCTGATGCTCAATATTATTTTTATATGATTGAAGGAAAACAGGAATATTTAGGGAAATATGGAGAAGAATCAATGGATTTACCTAAGGAAAATTGGAGCTTTGTGACCTTTGGTCAAAATATGGTGAATGGGAAGCAAAATGAACCTCGAAATAGAATCGAAGAAAAATGTGATATATTGCGAAAAAAAGGGGAAATAAAAGAACCAGAGAATTTTGCTAAAGCATTGAATTCACCTATTTTATCTCGAGAAGATTCGATAGAATGGTTAAAAACAGCAGAAAAAATAGCTAGAAGATTATTGGTGAAGGTAAAAGAAAAAGAAGATGAATTACGCGAATTTTACAATAAGCTAAAAATAAGTAATTATTCAAATAATAGCCTTGGAGAATTTATTTGCTGGTATATTCATTTAGCCTATTCTTGGGCTATCGATTTTCTTGTAGAAAAAGAAATCATTCATATGCCGGATAGCAAATTTAACATATTAGTCATCTATTCAGAAGGCTCTCATGGATTACTTGTAAAATAGAAGTATTATTGGCAATAAAAAATGGAAAGATTACTTGATTAGCACCGTTTTATATAGTAATTCAGCTAAATTTACATTAGTTTAAGGGTTGATTTTTGTGACAGGAAGAAATGTAGTTGTTATTGGTGCTGGAATTGCTGGCTTGTCTGCTGGTTGTTACCTCCAGATGAATGGTTATAAAAGCAAGATTTTTGAGTTACATGACATCTCTGGAGGATTATGTACTAGCTGGGAGAGGAAAGGTTACACATTTGATGGTTGTATCCATTGGCTTGTTGGTTCCAGCCCTTCTATGGTGCTCTATGATATGTGGACAGAACTGGGAGCTATTAATGAAGAAACTGAAATAATTAATACAGATGTTTTTGTTAGAATTGAGGATGATAAAGGAGAACATTTCACAATATATACTGATATGGATAAATTTGAAGCAGAAATGCTAAGGATATCACCACAAGATGAAGAAGTAATTAAAGAATTCACAGAGGCTGTTCGCTTTTTTGTATCTTTTCAATGCTCAAGGGACAATCCTCCGCCTCCTGAAGTTCAAATGACCTTTAGAGAGAGAATCCCTGCTTTTATTCAAAAATGGTCTTCTATAACAACAAATGATTTTGCAGAGAAGATAACGAATCCAACACTAAAACAATTCTTTCTAAAGATATTCGGAGATTTTGTTGGAAATACAAGTTCAATTTTTATACTAGTAGCAACATTAGGGTATCTTCATGCTAAAACAGCTGGCTATCCGAAAGGTGGATCAAAACCTTTTGCTAAAAGAATTGAGGAAAGATATCTTAGTTTAGGAGGAGAAATACAATTCAATGCTCGAGTAAAAGAGATTATAGTTGAGAATGATTCTGCGACAGGAATTATCCTGACTAATGGTGAAAAAATAAACACAGATATCGTTATCTCTGCAGCAGACGGATTTGATACTATTTTCAATATGCTAAAAGGTAAATATGTCGATGAAGAAATTAATGGGTATTATAAAAATCTCAAACTTTTTCCATCAATCTGTCAAGTGTCTTTAGGTATTGCAGATGAACTAAAGGATTATCCACATTCGATTCGATTTCCAATAAAAAAACCCATTGAAGTTGATCCAAAAACAAAGGTAAAGGAAATTGGTATAAGAATTTTTAATTTTGATGAAACCTTGGCACCAAAAGGTAAAACAGTACTAACAACTGTTTTCGAATCTGAGGACTATGAATATTGGATGAAATTACGTGTGAGTGATCGTAAGAAGTACAATGAAACGAAAGAGCAATTAGCAAATGAGATAATTAACAGATTAGAACAAAGATTTCCTGGTATAAAATCTAAAATAGACGTAGTAGATGTTTCAACTCCAGCAACATTCATTCGATATACAAATAACTGGAAAGGTAGTTATGAAGGATGGTTACCAAGCAAAGAAACTGCTGGAAAAAGCATCACAGAAACTCTTCCCGGATTGAATGATTTCTTTATGATTGGTCAATGGACTCAACCAGGTGGCGGGCTTCCACCAGCAGCAATGTCTGCTAAAAAAATCGTTAGTATGATTTGTAAACAAGATGGAAAGGAATTTGTTACTAAAAAGGATTGAATTCCTTTCTTTTGTTATTATCTTAAAGGAAGACTTGAAATGTTTACAAATTAACTTATCAAGATATAATTAATTACTTTCTTAAACGATGTAGAACAAAATCAGTTCTTCTTTTGTTGTTTAATTGTGCTTGGGTTTCTGCCTTAAATTTTTCTCTTTTCTCAAGCTCCTCTTTATTATGAGTTACGCTCGTTGCTAGTGCTTTATATTTGATGTTTTCTCTTCTGAATTTATCAAATATAATACCAAGCACTGAAGAAAGAAACGCTAAAACAAATAATATAATTGACACCAAATCATTCCCTATTGCATCAATTACCAAAAATAAAATTGCCAGTATTATAGAAACAACACAAAACGAAGCAAAGATCCACATTAAAACAAGGTTTTTCTTAATTTTTGAATCATAATCAACTACTGCCATTTAATGAGATGCCTCTCATAATATTTGGTTTATCAGTATTTAATAAAGGTAAGTAATAAAAATCGATTGAAAAAGGAAATTTCTTTTTCAAAAATTATTATTCAAGGAATTTGTTAATGTAAATTGAAGTAAATTCATCTGCTATGATATCCATAAAAATGATATCATACTTTTTCCCACCGATGATTCTAGCTTGCCTTCTAGAGCCAATCTCTTTAAAACCAGCTTTTTTATAACAATTAATCGCTGCTTTATTATAAGAAAAAACACCAAGCATAATGTTATGTAAATTTAGCAAATTAAAACCGTAATCCAAAATAAGTTTGGTTGCTTCTTGCCCATAACCTTTACTCCAATAAGATTTCTCACCTATAACGATACCAAACATTGCATGTCTATTGATTTTATCAATATTGAATAATACACAACGACCAATAAGCTCATCAGAATTTAAATCCACAATGCTAAACACATGTAGATTGTGTTGTAGAATATCACTGATGTTTCGTTGTTCATTGTTAAGATTGGTAGGAATATAAGCTTCATCACCCAAAGGAATAGTGACTTCAAAGTCATTAAACCAATTAGTCCACTTCTCTGCGTCCTCATCAGAAACAGGAGATAAATAGCATAATCTACCAACTATTTTCTTGTAATGTGGCATTATGATCAGGTAAGTTAATAGTTGAAATAATATAAATCAACTGATAAATCAAGAATAAGAAAAAGTTAGTTTAAAAAAACTTTGAAATAACTTTAAACTAGTATTTCTATTTAGGATTTTATTTATTGTTAAAGTAATTCCAATTCTTTAGTTCTTCCATTTTCGTGTTCAGTATCTTCTTTCAAACCCATTGTTTCTATTTGACCTTGTTTTCTTCCTAGTAAGAAACCTGCTATAAGAATAATTATTATCCCTATAAGAAGCAAATAGAGAGAATATATTTGTGGAGAAGCTTTCAAATAAATTCCATAAAATAATATTACAGGAGCAATTTGTTGTGGTATTAGACTTATAGGATAAATTTTACTTGCATCGCCATGTTTGAATGCATCTTGAACATGACCGATACCTACTATATTCACACCTGCAACAATTAAGATGGAAAATATGAACAAGATAATGTTCAGTGTTGTAAAAATCCCATTAATAAATTCTCTAAAAATGAATATGAATGGTTGCATCCAAGCATTTGCCAATGCAAATGGAAAACCTGCTCCTAAAGCTAGAAAGATTGTTTTTCCTTTTTCAAGCCTTTTCCCTAATTGTCGGCTGCCTATCCAAAGGATAAAAAATGCTACTGAATAAATCATAAATCGTATTACAAAATTAGTGCCCTCTAAATTAGCCATATCATCATCAGTAATTTCTAAAGCACTTAAACCTATTAACACAATCCCAATAATCAACAAGAATATACCAATATATTCCGCTAACTTCAGTTTTTCACCAAGAAGTTTAACAGCACCTATAGTTAGTACAATCATTCCTACAGCCATTAATCCAGGAATTAGTGCACCTCCTATATACAATTGAGCTAATGAGATTAATACTCCACTAGCACCCATTATTAGAATTAAACCTATAACCCATGAAGGGCTTTTGAATAATTTCTTGTAGAACCCTTTTTCTCTTTCTTCTTTGGGTATTTTATTTATAGCAAATTTCTGTAGAAGAGCACCAGAGTTATTTGCTATTCCTCCAGTAAGTGCAAGTATGATACCTAGGATGAGATTGTTTGACAATTTTTTCTTCTCTCTAAATTCTTGCTCTTAAAAGTTAACAAAAAATAAAAGAATTATGTTCTAAAATGAAAAAAATATGAAGGAAATTAAAACAAAAAGATACTTAGTCTAACTCTTTGTTCACATTTTTTTTCTTAGAAAAATGCAATAAAAGTAAAACACCATATAGAACCATGAAAACAGATCCAACAGCTAAAGACATACTTGTGTGAATGAAACTAACACTAGAATAGATAAGGGGAATAACTATCGAGAATATTGAGAGAATTGTTCCTTCAAATAATCCAACAGTGACATTATACCAAACAAAGGAATCAACAAAGAAAGCCCAAATCCTAGCTACTCCAAAAGATATAGCAGCAATACCCCAACCACCAGCAAAAAAGAAAGCATGGTCAGTTAATAAAGGATAGCTTAAAAGTTGAGCTATAAGATTTGGGAAAAACACAAGTGAAATCCCAATTATCACATCAATTATGCCATTAATTAATAAAACTAGTTTTGTAAACTTCAAAGTAATCAATGAAACTTTTCAACGATATTAAAAAACGTTGTGAGATAAGCAAATTAGATGGCTTTAAGTTGATTTAAAGTGGTGAGTTTAGCGCAATTTAACCAAGAGATCTATTAATTTGCTGCTAGAGGGATTAGAATATTCAATAACAGCAATAGCACACCTCAGTACAAAATTTGGAAGAACATGGACCGATATTCTAACTGAAACATTTACTTTCTGAAAATAAAAAGTGACGGATTCAACACGATTTGAATCTGTTTAGTCTTATTTCGAGGAGTAAATATTAAACAATAATTATTTGACTTGAGAAAAGCTATAAATAAACACAATCTAATATCCCTTTGAGAGCGAATGAAAAAAATATTTTTGAAATTAAGTATTCTTTTTCTGATGGTATTATTTCAAATTAGTTTCATCTATTGTGCTTTAGAAGATAATGCTAAAACAGAAACTCCACAAGAAATATTTCTCCGTGCTCCAGGTATATATCAACAAACTAATGGATTAGAGATAATTTCACCTAGAAATGGGGAGGTGATAACAGGTTCAACAACTATTCTTTGGACTTTTTCTTATCCATATTATTATGCAGAATCCATAAGTAGTGTTTTTTACTCATCAGATTTAGGTTTAAATTGGATTCTATTAGGATTTGATTCTATAGATAATTCCTTTGAGTGGAATACTATTCTTTATGAGGAGTTTGGTTCAAATTTTAAAATTAAGATAATTGCATCTAGTAAAGAGTGGAGTACTGATTTAGAAGCAATAAGTGAAGGATTTTTTACTATTAATAATAGAGAAGAAACTCCAAATGTTTTTCCTTGGTATTTGTATATAATAATTCCATTATTGATAATTTCAGTGGGATCTATAACTGGTTTATTTTTAAATAGATCAAGATTACAAAAACGATTTTCATTTAATTTTCTCAAAACTGATCAAACTGATAAAATAAAGACTTTAAGTCACAAAGTGATTATTGGGTTAGAAAAAATCAAAGATAATAGTAATTGGTCTCCTGAAATCTCACTTCCATCTGGAGCAGCTGTTTCACTTGAAAATGGTTCTATAGTTCAAAGCTTTCCGAGCTCTTTTCAGAATGAATTAAAATCTGAGATAAGAGGAAGAACGGTAATGGTGTTGATAGAAATTGCTTATCAAAATCCTTCAGAAACTAATCCTGTGAAAATCGCAGAAGGAGTAGGTATTCCACTTTCAACTCTCTCCAAGGAAATCAAGAAACTAATCACCTTGAACTATATTGAAAGTCATATTTCAAACCAAGTTTTGTTTGATGCTCGATATAGGAATTTCAAGATAACAGCAAAAGGTTTCGAGTTTCTAAGTATCCTAAATATTATTTTGAAGAATACTATAAATCAAATTCAGAATAGGGAAGGAATTATTTCTTCCTAAGAAACAAATCGATTGAAATACTTTTGAAGAAAAAATTGCAAGTCATTCGAAAATTAGGTGTTTTTATAAATGTTAACTAGTTTCCAAATGGAAACTACTTTCTAACTTTTTATTACCAATTACACTTCTTATTTATTATCAAATGTATGTTAATTATAATCCAATGAAACAAAGAAATTATGGTTCTTGTATTAGAAGTAAAACCTAAGGTGTGAATCTAGTGTTACTGAGAAAGAGATTTTTATTGAAGACTAATTCAGGTGGGTGATAAAATTTTGAAAGGAAAGAAAGGATCAATTCTATGCATCGTCATTTTAATGTGTTGTTTTTTTATCAAATCTGGTAATGATTCTGTAAGCAGCTATTCATTTAATTTAACAAAATTAGGTCAATTTCAGGATTGTAGTTTTGCTTATGATGTTCAAGTAATTGATAATATTGCTTATATTGCTGATGCAAGTGATGGATTTTGGATTTTAAATGTTAGTGATTTGACTAATCCTATAGTATTATCTCATAAATTGAATAATGGAGTGGAACATTGTGTATATGTTGATAATAACATTGCTCTAATCGCTGATTATTTTAATGGATTAATGATTTTTAATGTTTTAAATCCCAATAATCCTATAAAAATTGGTGAATTTGTTAATGGAAATCAAATCTCCAATGTTGTTAGAGAAGAAAATATAGCATGTATTGGAGATCCATTCTTATCAATATTGAATATTAGTGATTTAACCCATCCAATAGAGATTTATCGAAATGAAGATCTACCAGTAATTGATCTAATTATAAAGGATGATATTCTTTTTTGTTTAGAACTTTTTCAAGGACTAACAATTCTTAATATAAGTAATCCTGCTTCACCAGTGGAAATAAATCATTGGTATACTACAAGTGTGACTTATCGAGAGATGGAGATTTATAATGATGTAATTTTTATGGCAAGTAGTAATGGAATAAAAGCTCTCAATATAAACACACTTACAAATATCCAAGATTTAGGATTATATTCAAGTGGAAATGAAATAATTAGTTTAGAAATAAGAAATAGTCTTCTCTATACATCTGAATCCTCTACAAACTTAGCAATCTATAATATTTCTGATTTTGACAATTTCGAAAAAGTTGGTCAGTATACAGAATCAGAAATCAGAATTAATTCAATCTTTGTAGCGAATGAGATAATTTATGCTACAGCAGAATCTAATGGATTACTAATTATAGAAGACAACATCAATACAAATGAAGCATATTCAGCTCCATTTTTTCTAGGATTAATTAGTCTAACAATAATTTGTTCTAAAGTATTAAAAAAGAAAGCAAATGTGAATAAAAAAAATTGAGTTAAAAAAAATCGGAGGTATAAATTATGAAACAGAGAACCAAGAACTTGATAATTTTAGGGATTTTTATCCAATTTCTAACATTTAGTAGTTTGTGTATAATCAATGTAAATGAAAATCTTATCGTTGAAGCGAATACTACTGAAAACAATTTATATGTGAATTTTGTTGGTGAAGTAGATTTAAATGGTGCAGGATATAAAATTACACTGGAGAACGACAGAGCATATGTTTCATCTAACCGTGGAATTGAGATAATTGATATTCAAAATCCAACAGCACCTACAAGAATAGCGACAGTAGAAGAAGGGGAAATGGGCTTTGATATAAAAGATAATATCATATTTACTACAAACTCGAATGGTTTGATAGTAATTGATGTAACGAATGCAGATGCACCTGAAATATTAGGAACATCAGATGAAGGGCAATGGGCATATAATCTGAGAGTAAATAATACTCTAGCTTTTGCAGTAGAAGGTGGGGATATGGATATTTATGATGTTAGTGATTTGAATAATCCCGTAAGAGTTGGGCATTATCTTGACTCTGGCAGAGGGAATGATATCATTATCCATGGTGAAATAGCCTACTATGCAGATCCTGATGAAGGACTAGAAGTAATTAATGTTACAGATCACACAAATCCTGAGAAGATTAGAACAGTAAGTAATACTCTTGGTGCTTGGGATTTATACTTGAATAATGAATTGCTATATCTCGGATGTCATGGTGCAGGTTTCAGAGTATTAGATATTTCGAATCCTACAAATCCTATTATTATTAAGTATTACAATGATGGTGGGGAAGTTTATGGTGTTTGTGGTAACAGCTCATATATTTTCCTTGGAGATTTACAAGAAGGAGTAGAAGTTCTAAACTATTCAAATCCAGCCCAATTAATTGAAGTAGCAAGTTATGTAGCAACTCCACACGATATAGAGTATCGTGGAAATTATATCTATCTAGCTGATCAAGATAATGGTTTTCTACTCTTAGAATTAAGTGATACAAAAGTGGAGAATACCAATGAAGTAAACTTGTACTATGGACTATTAGCAATTCCAATCGCAGGAATAAAAATAACCTTAGAGTTTAGAAGGAAAAGAAAGGAAAATAACCAAGATAAATAACAACTTGAGGTGAATGTTTCAATGAAAAAAGCAGTAAAAATAACATTAGCAATAGCAATACCACTAATTGTAACATCATCGGTTGTTGGAATATTAGTGAATCAATATTATATTAATAACAATACAAGAAGACTTGATCAAGCGATATTGAGCATTATGGATGAATATATGGTTCCAGGGCTTGCGGTGAGTGCTATTACAGATAGTGAAATAGTATGGATGAATTCATATGGTTACAGTAACATCGAAGAGAATATCGTAGTGACTGAAAACACACTATTCATGCTAGGTTCAATATCAAAATCAGTAATTAGTACTGCATTTATGCAATTAGTCGAAGAAGAATTGGTTGAATTAGATAGTAATATCAATGCTTATCTGCCTTTCAATATATGTCATCCACTATATACTAATAGCTCAATTACTCCAAGAATGTTACTAACCCACACGTCAGGAATAACTGATAATGGATATGTTATCTATCCAAAGCTAACTATCGGTACGGATTCGCCAATATGTTTAGCAGAATTTATCTTTAATTATCTAAATGAGAATGGTTCCTATTTTTATTATTCGAACTTTAATTCAGAACAACCAGGAACATACTATGATTATTCTAATGTTGGGTCAACATTAGTTGCATACCTTATAGAAGTAATTTCAAACTCAACTTTTGAGCAATATTGCCAAGAGAATATTTTTCTACCACTAGGTATGGAAAATACTTCTTGGTTCCTATCAAATTTGGATGTAAATGATATTGCTGTACCATATGAAGAAAGCTATGGGTATCTCTATCCTATAACTCATTATAGCTCACCAGTCTATCCTTGCGGTTTTCTCAGAACGAGTGTTTTACAATTCTCTTATTTTCTTATGGCAATTATTAATGATGGGCAATATGGTGAAATAGAGTTATTACATAATAGCTCAGTGAATTTATTGACAACAATACAATTACCAGCTATTGCTCCAAATACTGGATTATTTTGGCAAAGTGATGGTGAATATTGGGGACATGGTGGAAGTGCTCCGGGAGTAAGTACTCTAATGCTATTTCATCCTATAAGAAATGAGGGAGTCATCGTTTTTACAAATGGAGAAAACACAGAAGTTACTTCAATAATACTAAATGAAATTTTTTCAATGGTATGGTAATTCAAGATTTAGTAAAAACTCAGTGAAGCTTCTTGTTTATTGATCTTTTTTCCTATTGTTAGGCAGTGGAGGCCATATTCTCACTAATTTTGCCACAGCAGATACAAATACACTTTTACTAGAACTGGTCATGAAATGGTCTATGACTCCTAAAATAATTAGATAATTATGTTTGGAGGAGAGATTAATGGTGGTAGCTTGGATGATTTCGAAACAACATTGAATTTTTCAAGTTAAAATAAAACGTGGACCAAACTTTCTGGTACAAATTCTCCTGATGGACGATTCCATCATAAGATAGTCTACAATTCTATTTCAGGGAAAATTCTCCTTTTTGGCGGAATATTAGTGAATCAATATTATGCTGTGTAATATAATTTCACTTCAATAAAATCATTTTCAAATATGATTTTATTTCCTATCTCATACCCAGTGGAGTATTTTTCTTTCACATTTTAACTTCTACTTCAATTCGCTTGTAGGGTATATAACTCACCAAAAAAAGAATTGTTCAATAAATTAAAACAATTTACCTTAGCTCTTATTTTTTATAATATTAGATTAATATAATTGAAAAATTAAAATAAAGAGATTTTAATCAGAATAAATTATCTAATCCTCAAACATTTCAACCTTAAAAGATACGGGACGGATACCATCAGGACATGTTGTATAGGTAGTACCAGGATCAAAAGCAGGAAAATTGCCACCAAATCTAAACATCTGAATTCTAGGGAAAATTACAGCCCATGCAGCATTACAAAATCCTTTGGGTATATTTCCATCAATACTAATGTAAGAATCTCCTTCTTTAAAATCGCATTTGATAATTTTTTTACCAGAAGGCATAAAAAAGTCATGTCCAAGTACGTCTTCTGGTCCAAATTTCTTCACAACAGTAATTTTAAATTTTGTCAAAATTCATTTCTCCAGGTATTTGTAGTTATTACTTTTCTTCTATTCGTTCTAATTTGAAACAAACAGGTCTAATGCCATCTGGACAAGCAACAAACATAGTTCCTGGTTCAGTCCAACTTTCCCAGAAATTTCCTCCGAAAGCAAGAACCATTACTTCTGGTTGGATAGCTCTCCATCCAAAACCACAGAAACCATCTGGTTTCTCACCATCTTTTGAAATCAATTCTTGTCCTACTTTAAAGACAGGACATTCGGGAATAACTTTTCCTTTAGGATTTATATATTCTTTACCAAAAACATCTATGGAATTGAATTTTTTAATCACAGTTATTTTTACTTTCATCGAAAAAATCCCCCATTATTTTGATTATTACGATTAATATAGTGCTTTTAAATTGAATTTGTATTAATCTTGTAAAAAATTAATTAAATTAAGAAAAAAAGTGGGTTCATCGCGGTTTGAACATGTAATTTTATAATTAAATCTTGTAATAAAAAAAACTAGTCGGAATAATAACATCAAATGAAAGTTATAATTCAACAGGAATGATTTTTTAGATATTATTATTCTAATATCTTCTTGGCTTTTGCTTTCTGTAACAATCCTGACAGTAAACAGATCTTTCACCATCAGGTTTGAAAGGAACTTCTGTTTGTTGATATGATGTTAGAGAAGTTTCAAAGAAGCATGGATTTTCGTGGAGAAGCAAGAAATAATAAGTAAATAGAAAATTACTAGTTCAAATCATTAGTTATTTAATACATAAAATAAAAATTGGTGAGTCCTGCGTGATTTGAGACTGATACTAGCTATAAATATACATTAGAAAGTGTTAGTACCTCTGAAACCAATCTTCTAAGTCATTTGGAATGGGGATAATCTGCTTATCTGATTCATCTCTCTCTCGTAACTCGATCATTGTTTCCTCTACTCTTTGTAAGAATTGTTCAGAGGCAGTTTTATCAATAAAGGATTCTAATAACGTAATGAAAATATCAAACTCACACCATTTAAGAAATTCAGGTAAATATACAAACCATTTTCTATCCAGTTGGAAAACAGATGAACAACCTTTCCAAAGTGAAGGGATAAATCGGTTTGCAAAATCCAAATTTTTATCATCTGGATTGTCCCAAACAGCTTTATGAATACAAGCTGCTAAATCATAGATGAAAAAGAATGGTGAAGAGAAAAAGTAAATATTTCTTTTCCTTTAATCCTTCTTTCTTTTCAATAACATTTTTCTGTAAGCAAAGATTAAGATACGTTTTGGTAGTATTCGAATAAAGAAAACTAATAATTTATTTCTAAATCCAGGAATACAATAAATTGCCCCTTTTTTTAAGGATTTTAAAGACGCTTCTACTACTTTCTCTGCAATCATGAATTTTCTTCTGTAAATTGGATCATCTGGCTCATATCCTAGTCTTTTATGGAAATCAGTTAAGGTAAAACCAGGACATAGTACTTGAATTTTTATTCCCTTTCTTCTTAACAAAAAATCAAGTGATTCAGAGAGATAATTCAGAAAATTTTTGGTAGTACTGTACATGATAATGGGACTGGGAGCAAGCGATGCAATTGAAGAGACATTTATTATTGATCCTTTACCTCTTTTAATCATATCTGGAATAACAGCATGAATAAGTTTAAGTGGAGCAATATTGTGAACTTGTACCATATTTATATGATTCTGAATAGGTATTTCATAGAAAACTCTTTTTTCTCCTCCAAATCCAGCATTATTTACTAGTATTTCTAAATTATCAGTATCTTTTATCTTTTCTTCAACAATCTTCAGCTCATCTTCTTTAGCAAGATCAACTATCATATACTCAGCTATGATACCTTGTTCTCTACTAAGTTCTTCACAAAGTTTTACAAGAAGCTCTTCTCTTCTAGCAACTAGAATTAAATCATAACCATCTTTTGCAAATCTTCGAGCATAAGCAGCACCTATTCCACTTGAAGCTCCAGTAATTACTGCTTTTGCTCTTATTCTTGAGTTAGGATTTTCTGACATTATAATTCAAAGGAAAGATAATAATACTATACCTATTAGGTTTCTCAGTGCTATGATATTGTGATTTTTCTTTTGTTTTTTACAGTATTATAGTTTTAAAACATAGAATATATTTAGTAGAAAGAAAGAAATGAGCTCAGTGTGAGATCAAAAAAAATTAATTACATCTGGACTTGAAAGCATCAACAATGTTAATACTTTGTTATGTATCTTCAAATAATAATAAGAAATAAATTGATAAAATACTATTCTAGATTTATGGAAGTTATTTATGAAAAATATCCCAAGTTACAATATTATATTGAAGAAGTTACTACATATATAACATCTAAATTACTAATCCATTCTATGATATTATTTGGAGGAATAGTAATAGATGATTTCTCAGAGAAATATAGTGACATAGACATAGTAATAATCCTAGATAAAGAAATGGATAATAACGATCAAGGAAAAATAGATGAGATAATTAAAAAACTAATAGAAGTGGATAAAAATTTTACTCGATTATTATATATTTATTTTATACCCAAAATAATGCTTGAAAATCCTAGGAAAAAATTCGATGATATTGAAGGATTAATTTTTGGAAATATGGAAAAAAAAGCAATAAATCAATATCCATTATCTATGATGGATAATTTTAGTATTCGTGAGAAAGGAAAAATATTATTTGGTAAAAACTTGAAAGAAAATTTTCCCAAACCACCTGTTAATTGTTTTTGGTTAATGTTTGTGGATTCACTCCCATCTATTGAAAAGGCATCAAAGAAATATCCTTTTCAATATAATGAAACAATTGATGATGAATATGTAATAAGTTGGCTTTTATACTTATCCAGAATGCTTTATTCATTAGAAAAGAAGGATATTATTGGAAAAACAAAAGGAGCTTACTGGTTTAGGAATGAATATGATAATGAACTAGGAGAATTTATAATAGAGATAGCAGAGTGTAGAGAAGAAAACCTCTCTATAAAGAAAGTCCAAAATATAGTTAAAAACAGTCGAGAATTACTTATTTTTGCGTTAGAAAAAGCCTTTAGTATAAAAGAAATCGAAATACCAGATTTAACAAAAATGGTGAATATTGAGAATAATGTTATGAATTTCTCAGATGTTTTTAGTGAAATAAGAAATCATCTAGCAGATAATAAATGAATTAAAGAAATTATTTTCATAGAAAATATATTTTAGTTATTTGATATTTTTTTTAATTTGAAAAAATTTAGTAATCTACAAATAAGAGTATAATTAAATTCAATCTAGCTTTTTCAATATTCTAAATAAAGGAGAGAAAAATTGATGAAAACATCGTTATTTGAATTGGTAAAAAACGAATCAATAAAGATATTCATTCATTAATGATATTTCTTTATTACAGTTAAATATCGATTTGTTTCCTTATAACCAAGCTTCTTATAGAGATTAAAAGCAGCAATATTTGCTTCAGTTACATCTAAAACCATCTGATCAACATTTGTTTTTTTACATTCTTCATGAGATTTCAACATGAGATATTTACCCAATCCTTTACCTCGATGTTCAGATAAAAGTGCAATGATCCAAATATATGACACCGTTTCTGAAAGATTTACAACAATATTAATCCCTATAATTTTACCATTCTTAAGAATAATTGGACTATCAATTCTAAGACGACCAGCATCTAAATTACTACTAAAGAATAATTCCTTCAAATCAACTAAAGATGAGAATTGCATAAAAATTTCACCATCAATATGATTTCTATTAGCATCAACTACAACTTGCAATTCTTCGTCCAATTTATCAAGAGTAAAATAAGCAAGTTGATAATCAGCATCCAGACTAAATTCAGGAATCTGATTTTCTTTTAAGTTGTAAACCATTTTTATCCTTTGGAAAACAGCAAAATCATTCTCAACTAATTTCTTTTCTAGTTTAAGACTATTAACGAAAAAGATCTGTAAGAATTCCTTATTTAGTGATTCCAACAATTTTGAAGTTTTTATAATCAACTCAAATAGCAATTCATCATATTCTTCACATTTTTCTACAAATAATCTTTGAGTTCTAATAATTCTGTCAGTTACAATACATGACATAAAACCTTTAGATGTATTATCAACTATAAGAAGAAAATAAACAAAATTTTCTTTATTAAATTGCTCTTGGCATACATTGAAGAAATTTTCCCTACTTTCAACAGATAAATTATTCTCATTGCTAAATGAATTCAAAATTGGGTGCAATTCATCAAATTTTTTTATTTGTAAAACATCTATCAAATTAACTCCTCACAAATAGATTTACTTGTTATTTTCTTTCCCTCATTAAAAATCCCATAATAATACAGATTATTATGCAAGTACTATTCTTAAATAAAATTCACATTAGTCTTGAAAAAAAAACTTAACCTGAAATTAAAACCATTCACTAGCTTACATTTATTCCTAGAGAGCATCTAGAATTTTTTTGGGAATGTGAACTGTGAATGTGCATCTCATATCACCTTTAAGCACAGTGTCAACTAAATCAACCTTTACTGGCTGATCGAAAATAACATCCCATTTTTGTTTATACCAACCAGCGCTACAATGACAAAAAGTAGGCGAGATATGAAAATCACCTTTTTTTATTGCTCCCCTTACCCAAGGACAATGACAATAATAATATCCCTTTAACCTTTTATCACTTTCATTAAGGTATAATTTAGTATTATAAGGTATTTTTGAAATTATTATCTTGTTTCCTTCTCTTACACCATATTCAGTGGTAGGATTATTCCTGATATATTCAATTACTTGGTCATCTACTGGTTGAGTGAAAAACAAAGAACCTTCTTTTGCTAATTGTTCTAGTCGATTAAGAAAACCCTTGCGTTGAGTTTCGAGGTAGGTATCTAGATTTTTCTCCTCTAAAAATTTTTTTCTTAAACGAATCAAACCATCTTTTTGCAGTTTATGTAAACCACTTCCCATTATCTCTTGGCAAGTTTGTTTATCTATCAAGGTATCCATTCGATCCATTACTTTTTTAGTGAGACTTGGTTTTTCATTATTATTCAAAACAATTTGTGGTAAATCAATCCCAATAAAAATCTCATTTCTTTTTTCTTCACCAAGTACTTCTATGATTTTATTAGAAAGAACATGCATTAAATTAGCACCGTCTATTATTTCTAATAAATCAAAAGTTAATTTCTCGTTTTTGATAAACATGAGATACCTAAGTATTTCTAATAAATTAAAATAAGATAAATTCCCAGATTCATCTAGGAAAGTAACATAGTTATGGAATTCTTTAATGGTAACTTCTTTAGCTGTTTTTTTATACTTTTGAAAGAAATTTTCAAAAGTATCAATTAACATCAAAATTGCTAATATTGAATCTTCAGTAAGTTCTCGAGTGAGTAACTCATTTCTATAATTCTCAAGCTTCAAATTTTTTCTCCCAAATAATGATAATTATTCATATTTTTAGAACAAAGAATATAAATTTTCTCAAAAATCGAGAAATCATTCTACAAATTTGGGGAAAAATATTGTCTAATAAATCGATTGTTTTGAAATAATCACTAAAAAAAGTAGGATGATGCTATTATCATTTAAACAAATAATTAGGAATAAGAAGAACTGGATTTTCAAAACAAATAATTTGATATACTCGAGAATTTTCACCGTTTCTTTATCTCGCTTTTCAAGAATAGCTTGTGAATTTTCTAAAAAAATTCCTTTGACATAAATTATTCTTTTTAAAGAAAACTTATTAAGATTACGGGTATTGGTATTTTAATTTATTGAGAGAAAGGACCTGAAATGAGAAAGCTAACTACTAGTCTATTAGTTATTTGTATGGTTATGGGGATGAGTTTGTCTATAGTAGAAAGTATAATCATACCTTATGAACCTCCCTCATTACAATCAATGGGTATAGCTCTTGGTTGGCAGTATCAGTTAGGAGGTAATATTCATACGACTTCTGCTTCTGTAGCAGATTTAGATTGGGATGGGCAGTTGGAAGTGTTAATAGGATCTCGTGGTGGCTATTTGTATTGTCTGAACCATACAGGAGGACTGGAGTGGTGTTACCAGACAGGTTACGATATAGTGGACTCTTCTCCTGCTGTAGTTGATTTGGATGGGGATAGGACACTGGAGATACTGATAGGCTCTGGTAACTATCTTTATTGTCTGAACTATACTGGGGGATTTGAATGGCGTTACCTGACCGGATACTTAGTGGAAACTCCTTGTGTGGCTGATTTGGACTCGGATGGTACCCTAGAAGTAATTGTAGGCTCATGGGATGATTATTTGTATTGTCTAAACCATACTGGAGGAAGGGAGTGGCGCTACTTGACAGGTTATAATATTGATTCTTCTCCAGCAGTAGCTGACTTGGATGACGATGGCACTCTGGAAGTGCTTGTGGGATCCTTGGACACTTATCTTTATTGTGTGAACCATACTGGAGGAATGGAGTGGCGCTATAAAACTGGTAATGAAATTCATTCTTCTCCTGCAATAGCTGATATTGATGATGATGGAGCTTTAGAAGTGCTAGTGGGATCCTATGATTTTTATCTTTATTGTTTGGATCATACTGGGGGATTAGAGTGGCGCTACTTGACAAGTGATGAGGTCTTTTCTCCTACTGTAGCTGATCTAGAGGGGGATGGCACTTTGGAAGTGTTAGTAGGAGCTTATGACCTTTATTGTGTAAATCACATTGGTGGTTTGGAATGGCAGTTTCCGTTATTTAATGCTGGTTTATCTACTCCTTGTACAGCAGACTTAAACGGAGATGGTATGTTGGAAGTATTAATAGGATCTCGTGATGATTATCTTTATTGTGTGAATCATACTGGAGATGAGGAATGGCGCTACCAAACAGACGACTTTGTTGATTCATCTCCTTGTATTGCTGATTTAGATGGTGATGGGATTCTAGAGGTACTAGTAGGCTCTTGGGATGATAATCTATACTGCCTTGAACAAACAGGTGTTTCTACTTCAGGATTAGCACCTTGGTACTGTCATCATGGTTCTGTTTTTCAAACAGGTAGGATGGATTCTGACAGCGATTATCTCGACGATTTGACTGAAGAATATTATAATACTGATTCCAACGATCCTGACTCTGATGATGACACATATTCTGATGGCATGGAGGTTTTTGCAGACGCTGATCCAAATGATGATCAAGATTATCCGGGATTGGATTCGGATGGGGATGGGGTTCCAAATTTCGATGAAATTGTAATTTACGGTACTGATCCTAATGATCCTGATTCGGATGATGATGGATTAGATGATCTAGAGGAAGTAACTAGTGGTTTAGATGGCTATATAACTGATCCTTGGGATAGTGATTCAGATGACGATGGACTAAACGACCAAGAAGAAGCGACCCAAGGTACCAATCCCAACGATGACGATTCAGATGACGATGGATTGGATGATCTGGAGGAAATAACTAGTGGATCAGACGGTTATATTACTGATCCTTGGAATAATGATTCCGATAATGATGGAATGGATGATTATGAGGAAGTAAACTTGGGTACAGATGGTTACTTAACAAATCCAATTAATGACGACACCGATAATGATGACCTGAGTGATTATGAAGAATCAGTAAATGGTAATGATGGATACATTACTGATCCCACAGATTCTGACACAGATAACGATGGATTAAATGACGGAGATGAATATGTCGAAGGAACTATCCCTACAGATTCAGACTCCGATGATGATTGGCTCACAGATGGAGAGGAGATACACATTTATTATTCGAATCCCTTAGCTAAAGATAGTGATGATGATGGGTATACCGACGGATTGGAAGTTGCTCTCGGTTTTAATCCTATTGACCCATTAGACCACCCTCCTGAAACCATTACGCAAAATGAGACTATTACCCTAAATAATACGATAACGACTACTGTAGAATCAGGTTTAATTTTCACTTCAGCTGTATTAACATTTACAATAGGAATTGTTGTGACATTGGTTCTCTTAAGAAAAAGAAGCAAATATTAGATGGTTAAAAAATGGTTTTATTCATTAGTTTTAAACTAAAAGCACACTTGCAGAGATTATTACCAATCATATCATAGAATAAGCTCAAATTCAATCTCATCAGGTTCTCCATCCTCTCGAAAACGAAGTACATTTCCATTTTCCTTAAAACCAAAACTTTCAATCAAATGAATCATTACTATATTTTCAACTACAACACTCGTTCGCGCAATTTTTAATCTACCATCATTACGCAAGACATTAAGAACTAGTTCTATTGCTTTTCTCCCGTAGCCTTTTCCCTGGTACTGGCTGTCAATCATTAACCGCCAAATATCATAATCCTCAAGATCATAAGCAATCAAACCGACAGCAATACCACCAGTATAAATGCCTAAAGCAATTTTTTCTTCTTTGAATTGCATTTGAGCAATAGTGTAGAGATTTGAAGCAACGAATTGTTCTTGCTCTGGTGTAACATGTAAAGATATTAGTTCTTCGAAATTCTCCCTATTTATAGTTTTTAGAGTTATGGACATTTGTATAACCTAAAAAAAGAATAATAATCCTCAATTTCAATTTATCAGTAATTCTTGTAGAATTTTCTGAATTAACAAAAAGAAATGCATAAGATAGTTTTTGCATCATGTTTGTAGAGTCACTAGGATTATCTCCATTGGACATTCTTCAGCAGCTTGCTCAGCTAATGATAAATCATCATTATCAAAAGTACCTTTAGAAATCTCTGCAGTAGTTTCACCATTGACAACCATAGAGGTGTAATCAACATCTGGTTTGAAATGTTTTGGATCCAATGAATAACAATTACCACATTTAATACAATCTTTCTTGTGAATTGTTATCTGATATTTTACCATGGTAAAAACAACTCATTCTGAATAAATAAAAATAATAAAGATGAGAATTGGCATTATTCATTAAAATTAACAATAACCTTTTCTACATCAGTTCGATGTTCTAATTTCTCTTTTATCTCTTCTCTTACATTATTGGCGAATTGATGATCCACTGGTAAATCGACTGTTATTTCAATAACTCTATGTTCATCGCCAGTAATTTTTATGTCTGTAATGAGATTAGTTCGTATAACATCTAAACCTGTTAAAGGATTCATTACATGTCTTAATCGGTTTTTTACAACTTCTTCAGTAGTGGGCTCTGGTTTTTCAATAATACCATGTTTTTCTTCATAATTTCTAATTGCTTCTCGAAGTGCAGAAACTGCTAGTACAGAACAATGTGCTTTTATAGCTGGTAATCCTCCTAATTCATCTGAAGCGGTTTTCCAAGAGATTTTTTTAGCTTCATCTAAAGTCTTGTCTTTCGCTAGCTCGGTTATTATTGAACCCGTTGCAATGTTTGAAGCACAACCATAGCTCTTGAATTTTATATCTGTTATTTTTTTTGTTTTCTCGTCCACATTTAGTGTTAATTGAACCATATCCCCACATGCGGGACTGCCTTCGACAGCTTTTCCATCCGGATCTTCAATTTCTCCTACATTTCTTGGTTTCTTAAAATGCTCTAATACTTTTTCACTATATGGTAATTTCATTTTTTCATTTCTCCTTTGTTTTTTTACTAAGAGGACTAATTTCTCTTAGGTCTTTAATTATTTCAGCAATAGTTTTTGTTACAATATCTACTTCATCTATAGTATTAAATCGTCCAAAAGTAAACCGTACAGAACCATGCGCTTGTTCATGATCGCCACCAATTCCTAAAATTACATGACTAGCTTCTAAAGACCTGCTAAAACAAGCAGATCCAGTACTAACAGCTATTCCATGCATATCAAGATGTAAAGTAATTGATTCACCTTCTACATAATGAAATGTTATGTTGGCATTTTGAGGTGTTCTATTAGTTGGATGACCATTTAAATCGGTATCTGGTATTTCCTTTAGGATCTTAGCAATTAAATTATCTCTAAGATTTTTGATTTTCTCATTTTCTTCTTTTGTAATCAACTCTACTGCTTTAGCGAAACCTACTGCACCAGGAATATTTTCAACTCCTGCACGCATATTGTTTTCCTGAAAACCGCCATCAATTATTTTCTTGATCGATGTGTCTTTCTTAACATATAATGCTCCTATACCTCTAGGACCATGTAGAGTATGGGCTGAAATGGTTACTAAATCAACGGGAATTTCTTTTACATTCAATGGTAACCTAGTAAATGAATGGGTGGCATCAGTATGAAATAGAATGTTATTATCTCGAGTGATTTCTGAGATAGCTTTGATGTCTTGTATTGTGCCAATTTCTTGGTTTGCATGTTGAATAGAAACCAATATTGTCTCTTTTGTTATTGCTTCTTTTAATTGTTCTAGGTTAATTGTACCAGTTTTATCAACATCAAGATATGTAACTTTTAATCCCTCTCTCTCTAATGCTTTAGCACTGTTTAAAACTGGAAAATCTTCAATTTTCGAGACTATCAAATGATTTCCCTTTTTCTCGTTTGCTTTCATTACACCTTTAATAGCTAAATTACTTGATTCAGTGCTGCCTGAAGTGAAAATTAGTTCTTCGTTCGTTCCCCCAAGCCTTTTAACTACTTTTTCTCTGGCTTCATCTAAACCTTCTCTGGATAAAATACCAAGAGTGTAGGCAAATTCAGAAGTAGCTACTGCATAAGTATCAAAATAGTAAGGTTTCATTGCTTCCAAAACTCGTTCATCAAGACGAGAACTTGCTGAATTATCTAAATAAATCAATTTTTTATTCATTTTATCACCTTCTTAAATAAACAACGTTGTAACCGATTCTTTCGCTTCCTTTACATACGTACCAACAGAACAATAATCCGTTATGACATCTTGTCTAAGGTCCTCTTTTTTAATGCCCATGATTTCCATAGTCATATCACAAGCTAGAATTTTTCCACCCAATTCAACGAAATCTGATAATAGCCCATCCAAGGAACGCACATTGGCTTTCTTCATTTTACGCTTAATCATCCATTTTCCAAACCCTAGAAGATGCATTCTTGAAAGCTTACCTTTATCCAGTTGATTTTTCTTTAACCTTTGAAGCCCAAAAAAGGTGAAATACATTGAAACATCCATTCCCATAGCTAAAGAACCATTTCCGATGATAAGGGCACTATACAACTTATCAAAATCGCCACTATGTACAATTATAGTCATTTTTTCATTCATTTTTTTCATTACTTCTCTGGAATTTTAATTCGTATAATCCAATGGTTATCTTTTTCCTCTACAGCTAGTAGTAAAAGTCCAAGTGCTTCTACTGCCATTGGAATTTCTTTCATCGATGATCCATGATCACCTGTAACTTCTATAATATCACCTGGTGAAGCTTTTCGAATAGCCTTTCTAGTTTCCACTAAAGGAATTGGGCAAGTTTCTCCGAGACAATCGACTTTTATTGTGTTATTTGAATCAGTTGTCATATTACAACTTCCTGCGAATTGAATTTTCAATTCTGCTTTTATGTTATTTTTTTCTCATAAGATGTAATTTTATCTTGGTAAATTTTGTGGATAAAATTCTTATCGAATGCGTATTCCACTTCTAGCAAGTTATTCAATTCTTCTTTTGAGAAATAATCCATTACAGGTTTGAAGAAATGCTTATCTTCTTTTTCAATATGCTTTGGATAGAAATCAATTAATTCCTCCAGTAATTGAATTATTTTCTTAAGTGAATTAACATTGCCAGCAGTGAACATTTTCTTAGCTTCTATAAGCTCTTTTGTGATTTTTCGACCCCATTTGTGCTCTTCAATAAGTTCATTCATTATTTTCTTATGTTCAGAAGAGAGGTCTTTTTTTGATAATTCTTTGAAAAGAATATCCTCTTCTTTGCCATGATGGCATCTGTCAGCATAAGATTGTATAAAATTTACTGCATCATCAATAAAAACAAGATTTATTTTTCTAGTTTCTTTGATATTTACCAACTCTTTTTTCATAAGAGCAATCATTCGCTCAATTAATCTATGTTCAATCATTAATGGACCAATAGGTAAAACCATTTTTTTACATCTTCTTTTTACATCTAAAACTAAACAAAAATTTAGTTTAAGTTGCTATGTTAACAAGGCAACAAAATTATAAAAACCTAGCAAAGCATAAACTAAGGTTTTTGAGAAGAAATTTCTAAATATTATAACTTTTAGTTCATAAATTACTTAATTTCAAAGCTCCGAAGAGAGATAGAAGCATGTTGGTGTCCTTCGAAAATAAAATTAATCATCTCATTTTTTTGATTCACACCAATAGCATTTAACATAGGTAAATAATGGACTAATGTATGGAAATCTTGAAGATTGGATGACATCTTATAATATCAAGTAAATCATCAATATTCCTAGAATCAAGAGCTTGTTTTTGTATTTCATCTAATTCTTTAGCCCAAGTAAAGGTTTTTGCAGATATATTATAATTAATCTCACAAAAGATATTTTTTCTAACACTCATAGAATTTAATTTATAAAAAGTTATTCTTTATCGGTTGAAATGATAATTTAGTAGTAAAATGGAAAAAATTTACGAGCATCTAAATGAACAAGGTAAGAAATGCTTATCCCTGATTATTATTTCTTATCATTAGCATCTGAGAGATGTTGTTGACATATTTTCCAACTACCATTTCGTTTCTCCAGAATTCCTGTCCATCGAATGTTTTTCGAACCCCATGGTTTTCCATCGAATTCTCCTTCATCATCTACGATTGCAGAGAACCAAGCTACTTCTTTGCTTTTTGAGAGAACGATTCTAAGGTTTCTTATTTCATATCCTTTAGCAATATTACGTGGATCCATCCATCCGTCTAAAAATTTTTCAAATTGGTTCCAACCTATCGCTGTACTTTTGGAATCTGGAAAATACGAGAAAAAATCATCGTCATTTGCAAAAATGCTTTCAAAAAGTACTCTATCTTTAGTTAGAGCCCAACCAAATGCAGCATGAAGGATTTTACTGATTTCAGATTCTGTTTTACTCTCGTTTGAAGTAGGCAACATAAATCACCAAGTAATAAATTTCTTGCACAATATTAAGAATTTGTATTTATATGTCATAAATCCCAAATTTGAAGTGGGGAGTAGAAAGAGATTATAATAACTTTAAAAGATAAGAAAGCTTAAATTATTCGAAACCCTCCCAAAAGTCCTCATCAGGATGTTCAATCTCACTGAAATAACGTTTATCATAATATAAAAAGTCACAATAAGGATAGCCTTCTACCATAGTTTTTGTTCTTGATAAAACGAAATCTGGATTATTATAAGGCATTTTAGAATAATCACCATAACAATCAAGCATACAAGCTAATTCTAAATCAGGTAGTTCTGAATAAACTTCTGCATACATACACCGAACAACTTTCACAAAACACTTACCATGATCAATTTGAACAATGAAATTATGAGTTTTTAAACAACCATTTTTGTAGAGCATTTCAGCAAGCTCATTGATAGTGTTTTTTTTCGTAATGACTTTCTGATAATATCGTTCAAACATTGCATCACTAAATTTTCTCGCCAAATCAAGCACAAAATCTCTAGTGGTAAAGTCAATCAAAGTATACGCTAGGTAATATAAAGAAAAAAATCCTGCTCGTAAATAATCTTCATGAAAAACAGCTAATTTTTGTCCAAAACTAAAATTGACTTCATATTTTTCTTTGAATTTTAAAAATTGCAGAATACTATTTTCAATTAGTGGTATTATTTCCTGATAATTGTTTAATGAATTTTTATCAGAATAGTCTAGATTCATATTTTTTAGGATTTCATTTTTTACTGAAGATATTTCCATTGATTCAAGTTTTTGTGAATATTTAAGTATTAAATCTTTTATTGGGATATTGCTATGCTCAATAAGTAATTCCAAAAAAAGATTAAAATTTCTCATACACTCTAATAGAAATTCATCCAACGAAATAGATGTTTTTAATGTTTCATTGAAATCCATGCAAGTTTTTTTCTCTAACATAAATGAAAAAAAAATCAATTCCTAATAAATTTAGGCAGTAATCTTGTTATTAACTGTAAAATATTGATAATTTCTACAAAATAAAAGAATTGTATTAAAATTTAATGAATATAATATTTCACTTGAAAAGCTCATAAATAATACTTAATCTTCCCAAGTATAAGTATGGTCACAATAATCATCGCCTTGCATACAAGTTTTCGTTCTAGTAAGTTTAATCTTTGGATGATATATTTTAGCCATAGCAAAATCATTATAGCAATTTACACAATAACCAATTTCTGGTTCATTCAAATCTTTGAAAACTTCTGCCCAGATACATTCTGTAATGTTAAATTTTATTTTATTATCTGTTTCTTCAACTATCTTATGTGTTGAACAAATTTTCATAAAATCCGAATTCATAATACTTTTGAAGATTTTTTTAAAATCATCAAAATTATTAACAGAATTTTGTGCTATATATTGTTTTAAGTTATCAACTGATTTCTTTTCATATAATTTTGAGATAATAGTATTAACTTCTTTTTTATTGATTTTCTCTGTAAATGCTTTTGCTAAATCAACTATCGTTTTTGAACTAGATCTAATTGTATCATAATAAGTTGATTCGTTTTTGGTATAGAATTTAGGTGGTATTTTATTACTCATTAATATCACAAATTATAAGGCATTTTCTTTAATTAAAGAATTTTTATGAATCTAATTTTATTGAATTGTAAGATATATAATATTTTTAATTTAAATATTCTCAAGGAAAGAAAAGTGGTGGGCTCAGCGCGATTGGAAAACGCGACCTATATTTAGATTATTAGTAGGAATTATCTAGAGATTGTTGTTTCTTTAACTCCTTAGAATTGATTTTTCCAAATTAAATTTATTCTATTTTTATTCTGAAAATGAACTAAATAATTCTCGTTCTTTCATGCGAACTGAATCTTTCATATAAAATTGCTTGCACCAGCTATTATCAGGTCTTAAATAGGCATATCTTTTGTATCTACTTCTCCAGAGATATTTCTTATATGAAAAACGTTCAGCTAAGATACTCTGGGAATTATAGATTTGTCTAAAGAAGTAATGATTGAAAAGCCGCATAAAATTACACAGGTATATGTCAGCTACATTGGTGTTTCCTCTTATAATTAGCATATTCTCATCATTGTACCGTGCTGAATTCTTACTAAAATTACCAGAACCAGTTATTACAATAGGGTCAGCAGATAAAGGATCAATTAACAGATATTTTACATGAATATATTTAACAGCTCGACTTAATAATGCTCTTTCTTCTAATAAATGACTTAATGGGGTTTTTCTTAGTTTTGAAGCAATTGCAATTCGATTTTCTTTATCTCTCTTAATTAACTCTATATCATCATCCTTTTTATCTAACAATAGATACCTTAAATAGGGCTTATCTTTCTTGAAAATTTCTGCAACCCGATCGCAAATACCAAAAGCAGCAGTTAAACAAACAGTTTCTTTTGCTTTATCCATTAGCTTAACATACCAATCTAGCGAATCTATAGTTTTTTTTGATTCAGTTTGTGTTTTAATAGGGCTAAAAATAACTTGAATTGAATTCTTTTTCGGTAGAGAAAGATTTTCTGGGAAAGGAGTATGGGTATAATTCCACTCCACTAAATCCTCAATTTCAGGATCCTTATTTAATTCTTGCCAGTACTCAAAATATTTCTCAGCTATTTCCTTATCTCGAACAATGTGCCCCACATTCGCTTGACCAAATAAACCACTCTTAGTAATGTTAGTCGATCCAGTCCAAACTTCAATAGGTTCATTGTTTTTAAGAAGAACAATGAATTTATTATGCGAGATGTGACTTTCACCTTTTTTTCTTGGTGTCATTAGAGTTTTTATTTTAGCTTTCTTGCTCGCTTCTTCAGTTTTTTCTTTGGGATAGTCTTTTCTAGAATCATATATTATTTTCACATCTGCGCCTAAATCAGAAACTTTCTTAAAAACTTCTAAAATCGGCAAGTAATTAAATTCATAAACTGCAGCACGTAAAGAAAATTCACTACTATTAGCTTGAATAATAAATTCAATTAGAGCTTCATTTAATCCTCGAGATAGCCAAGGTAAAAACTCTTCATCAGAAATTTGCTCTAAGTCTCTTTCGCCAAATTCGCGGCTAAAAGCTTGACTTGCGGTATTTCCTCGATTAAAGAAAATTGAATGTATTCCTTGTTCAGTTTTCATAGTAGTTACTGTTACAGAGACACCTTTCATTAATTTTGGTTTAGTTGGAGTACCATACATTGGTTTAATTGTATAAGTGTACATATTGTTAGGTTCAACAACATAATCACCCCAAATAAAAGCCTGAATTGGATGTATATTACTTGGATGTAAAGAACCTGGTACAGGTTTTGATAGTACTTCTTCAAAAGTCTTTATCCCTGACAACCAATACTTCTTATTTTTCTTATGATCTTCACATTCAATTGCGAAACCAAGTAAACCATCTATTTTTTCTTCAACAACATTCATACATAGAAGAACAACATGACTACCAGCAATTACTTTGACAGACATGCCATTTTCTTCTGCAAAATTGCGCATGCACCCACCCCACGATAAAATATTCTTGTGTTAAATTAATAATTTTATGAATTTAAATACTTCTTAAAAAACAGCTCAATAAACTGAAATAGAGTCTATATAGAAATGTTGATTATTTTATTGGAGGAAGGAAAATTGGAATGTATATATATAGGAGTAAATAAGCTTCAATTTTCTCCTTTTTTATTGATAAAAACAATTTTCAGAAAAAATCTTTCTATAATTCTATCCCAAACTCATTATAGCGTTTGTAATCAGAAAAATAAAAAATGGTGGGCCCAGCGCGATTGGAACACGCGACTTCCAGTTGAATATTTTATAAAAGGTGTGAATATAAAAATAATAAAGAAACCTATAACTAGTACCTACTATATAACTAATAGTGTAAAATAACATATAGGAGAATAGATCCTTGGAACGAAAGGATTATCTAGAAAGAATAACAGTAAATCCTAAAATTATGACAGGAAAACCTGTGATTAAAGGAACAAGATTAACAGTTCAATTCATATTAAATCTATTAGCAAATGGAGCGGAGATAAAAGAGATTCTAGAAGAATATCCAAATTTAACAAAGGAGGATATTTTAGCCTGTTTATTTTATGCTTCAGAAACAATTGAAAATACTACTTTTATGCCAATAATTGAAGAGGCATTATAAGATGCGACTTTTGGTAGATGAATGTACCGGTCCAAGAGTAGCAGTTTGGTTAAGGGAAAAAGGACATAAAGTATTCTCAGTTTATGACCAAGCAAGAGGAATGAGTGATGAAGAAATAATTACCAAAGCATATGATGAAAAATATATCATCATAACAAATGACAAAGATTTCGGTGAATTGGTAATAAAACAACAAAAACAACATAGAGGAGTAATAATACTTCGCTTAAAAAATGAAAGAGCAGAAAATAAAATAAAAATATTGGAAAAACTTTTAGAAAAATATGCTGAGAAAATACCAAACAAATTAGTAATAGTAACAGAAAAAGTTGTACGAATAGTTGAATAAAGAGAAGAAAAAATCTAGGGAGGTTAATAAGATTTGGGTAAGAATAAGAGAGGTCTATTTTTTAATAATCAAACACAGAAAATAAAAGTTCTTGTACTGATTACTTTATTTTTTATTAATATCTCATATGGTCAATCTACAGGGGAGTATGTGGAAGAAGAAGATACTATTCTAGAGGGGCACAGTCGAAATTTTGATACACCAAGCATCCATGAAAATGGTATTCTTTTTATAAATTTCACAAACCTTCAAAGTTCCGCATCAAGAGTAAATATCACCCGTGATCCGCAAAGTGATAAGGTGCTTACTTGGTCCCCTTATGTACCTTTAAATTTCACTTTAGCACCGGGAGAAACATACTCAGTTACAACTAAATTGGTAGTTTGTAATCAAAGTCAAGTGGGGGGGTATTTCATTTTTGGATGCCATGCACTAACAGAAGATTCCAGTGCAACAATACGATTTGGGTATCAAGTCATAAATGAAGGAACAAGTCCAATACCAAATATAGGATTTATTGCATCATTTCTAATAATAGCAGTTATTGCTACAGTTGTAAGAATATTACCAAAAAGACTCAAGAAGAAAAAGATGTGAAGAAAAACAAACAACGATTCTTCACTCTTCAAATTTTTTCCATGAAATTTATTTTAAAAAGAAAGTAGCACTAATTAATTTATAAAAAAATTAGTGGTGGGCCCAGCGCGATTGGTACACACGATCTTATGTAAATTATCAAGATATGTATGTTGAAAAATACATCAAAATAAATTGTGTTAATAAAAAGGTTACAACGACAGACAAGGTAAATAAAAAAACAATAGTTTGTATGAATATGGATGATAATTTTATTAATTCCATTGAAAAAAACTTACCTTTCAGATAAACAAATCAATTTTTGAAATACATCCACTTTTCTCTCTTTTTTATGAGCTAATAGTAAATAATTCTTTCAAATACTCAAGGAGTAGTTCATAATATCATACAAAAAAACCTCTTGAAGCATAATGAACGTTCAGTTGAATTATCAAAATTAAAAAGGAAATAGTTTTTTAACGCTAAGGAAATATTCTAAATTTAAAAAAAATAGATAATAGTTTTTTAATTTCTATTTTCGTTTCCTTTTACTAACTTAATTACACTTCATGTTTTGGTTTTTTAAATTTTCTCAAGTATTTATTGTACACAAAGACTCCTACTCCAATGAACCCTATTACTCCTAAACCACCAAATGAAATTAATAGGATTCTATTTCGAACTACCCTAGGATTGTCTTTGGGATCAAGTGGATCAAAACCTTCGTCTATTTCCTCTCTATCAGTATACCCATCTCCGTCAGTATCAGGATTATTTGGATCTGTTTTGTAAAGGGTAATCTCCAAGTAATCATTTATACCATCTCCATCAGAATCCTTGTTAGTCGGATCGGTAGCATATACGTTCACTTCTTCTCCATCTGTTAATCCATCTCCATCCGTATCTTCTTTTAGAGGATCTGTGAT
>Ga0307378_10000740_pt1 | contig 55442 bp, 57 predicted proteins | sample UN1MG_FD_202238 | JGI IMG/M metagenome (GOLD analysis project Ga0307378, IMG submission 202238) | Soil microbial communities from Risofladan, Vaasa, Finland - UN-1 | ecosystem: Environmental > Terrestrial > Soil > Coastal area > Acid sulfate soil | place: Finland: Risofladan, Vaasa | collected... | reverse complement strand
GGCCGGTGAGGATCAGCTTCCCCGCCTCGATTGCGACCAGCTGTTGGTTCCCTTTGCGAGTGGCCACGGCTACTCCTTCACCGCGATCCAGCCCGAGCCGGAGAGGTTGAAGAGCTTATAGGTCGCGCCGCCCAACTCGAGCACGTCCTCGTTGTCCATGACACCGCCGCCGTGGGCATAGACCTCGATCAACTCACCGCGCACTTCCTTGTAGGCCGCGGTGGTGTGGGCCACGAGCCAGGGGAAGATGGTGATGAGACCCTGCCTCACATCGGGGTTACACGATGTCTGGAAGCCGGCGCTTGCGGCCGCGCAGGAGCCGGTCTGCCCGGTCGCGCTGGCCCAGCCGTCAAACTTGTTTGCCGAATAGAAAGTCCCCGGCGACTGGTAGTGGCCGATGATGACCGGCTGAGGGTCTTCACCGATCTTCGCGCCCGATGCATAGGCATTAACCAGGTTCACGACAGTGATGGTGTTGGGAGTCGAGACAAGGTCAATGGCTGTAACCTGCACGCGCTCGATGTTGGCGTTGTCCTTGATCACGTAGTAGCCGCCGAGTTTCAAGATCGAGGCGTCGTTAACCAGGATCGTCACGACCGCGCCGGCGGCGACCGCGGCCTGCGAAATCGCAACCGCGCCCGACCAGAACCGTTTGGGCAGTCCGCAATAATGCGCGTAGTAAGTGGCCACGAGCTTGGTGACGATGAAGGCGTGGTCCTTGTCCGCGTAAATCCAGTAGAGGAAAGAGGCGGCGTCTGTGGTCTTGATGTAGGTGTTGCTGGTGTTAAATGCTTCCTTCACGCCTACGTGGGTTGTGTCATTCCAGTACAGGTAGGCTTTCACGGCGATCCGGTCGGCGGTGGAGTCGTTCTGGAAGCGAAGATAGATGTCCTCGGAACCACTCTCGCCGTTGGAGAAAAGGACATAGCTGGGTTCGGTGTCGCCGGACCGGTCATCGCGCAAGGTCCAGCCGACCGTGCCGACCAGGTAGTCCTTCAACTTGACCAGGAAATCCGCTGAATTATTGGCGAGACCGGTTGTGCTTTGATAGGCCATGATTCACCTCACTCGATGGGGCTTTCGGTTCCGGTAATCCGGAGCTTGAGGTCGGTCTTGTTCTGAACGGGCGTGCTCGCGGGCACCACGCAGCGCCGCCAGAAGGAAAGGGTTTGCTCGTATGACTTGTTCCCTATGGTGAGCGCCGCGCCGGGAACAGCCGCATCCAGTCCGGCCTGGGTCGCGGCCAGGGTGTACCAGTCGGATTCGTCGGAGCCGGATACGTCAACCGGCTCGATGATGAGTCCGGTGTAGTTGTAGCCCGAGTAGACAACTGCTCCTGCGTTGTGGACCGCCGGGGTGGTGCCGCCATAACCGCGCTGGACGGAGAGGAGTACCGTGCCGCCGCCATTCACGATCAGCATTTGCTCGCCGTCGATCACGATGAGTTCATCGTTCGCAAAGCGCGGAGCGGCCAGTTGGACCGTGACCGCGCCGGACGGCAGCAGCGCAACCAGGGTGGTCTGCTCGTTGGCAAGGAAAAGCTCCTTATCCTTGGTCTCGCCGTTGGTGCCGTTGTAAGAGTCATCGTCCGGATTGGAGAAGTCCCCCTCGGACACCTGCATGGTGAGTTCGCTGTCTTCATAGAGATGGATCGCCATAACTGCCTCCTAATTCGCGGGCCATTGGGTCACCGCGTATCGATTCACCGCCGCCTCGATCCCGGCCTGAACCTCGGCCTGGTCATCCCTCTGGCGATAGCGCCAGCGTAAGCTCGGCTTGGACATGCGGAAGCCCGAGCCGTTGAGCGGCATGGAGCCAAGCCGCAAGGGATGGGTCCGGTCCACCGAGAGCCGCAGGCCGGTGTGGTTCAAGTGGCGCTGGTTGAGGAGCAGGGTCTCGATCCGGCTGCGGCGCGGGAAGCCGGTGTCCACGTCCAACTCGAAGGACGCCCGGGCCTCGGTCACATAGGCGTCGGTAAGATCGGTGAGGTTCAGCGCCTTGTTGTTCAGCGAGAATCCCGGCCGCCGGGCCCGCCAGCGGTCCACGATGTCGTGCGCCTCGCGCACCTCGGACCAGAGTTCGCCCGCAAACGCGATGAACAGGGCATGCCGCCCGACCGCCGCGCCGGAAATCCTGTCATCCTGCCCGATGTGGGAATGCCCGACCCGGAACCAGTGAGAGAGTCGGGAGCGGCTGCCATAGCCGTGTATTCGGGCGTTCTCCGGGGTCATGGCAAACGACATCTCGGACTCGGAGAACATGTCCTTTTGCCGGTACTTGATCCGGCAGGGGACAGCCGAGCGGTTGAGCCGGGCGCGGTTCAGTTCCTGGCCGTCAAAGCGGATGAACTCCTGCTCCGGCAAAATTACTGGCTGGGTGTCGATCCCGCAGCAGAAGGAGAACTTCCGTTCGCTCACCCACAAGTTGGGCAGGCGCTCGAGGTTGAGGTTGCCGGTGTTCAAGCGGAAACGCGGCGTGCGGCCATGCCAGCGAGAGACGCACACCGCCGCCCGCTCCACGTCCTGGAAGAGCGTGGTGCCATCCGTGATGCACCACCAAGCCCAGGTCTTGTTCTTGAGGGTGAGGTGGTAATCGGTGTTCAGCGCGTTATGGCTTACCACGAAGGTGTCGTGGAGGTGGCTCAGGCAGACCCGCTGGACAAACTGCTTGATCACCGCCTCGAAGTCCGAATCCAAAGAGAGCATCGAGTACAACCATTGCAGGAAGAACACTCTGGTTCCGGCCGGATGATGGGGCACGAGCGCGGAGCGGACCTCCTGAACGAGGTTGTCTTGCACTATCCGATAAACCCCGAGGCTGTAGATGAGGCCGGGGAGCCGCGCCCGGTTGACGAGAGAGCGGCGGTTTAAGCGCAGCGCTTTGCGGAACGTCTCCTCGATGTCGCCCTGCCAGCCGATGTCCGTGAGCGAGCGGCGGATCGCGGGGATGGTTCCCTTGCGGCGATAGAACTCGATGGCCTCCCGGATTTGTCGGCGCTGCGCGGCCGCGTCCTTCAAGGGATCGAAGCGCCAGCCCACGATCTCGGCCAGGAGCGGCAGGAACCGCTCCCCGCATTTATCCACGTCGAAAATCTCCGGGAAGCGGTCAGCGAGGGTCTTCAACTCATCCAATGTGACAGAGGGCACGGAGAGGAAGGTTTTGAGGTCGCCGCTCTCGTCCTCGCGCTCGTATAAAGGCGGCAATAGCTCGATAAGCTTCTTGTCAAAGTAGGAGGACATCAGGAGGCCCTCCTCATGTCCAGGATGACCTCGCCAAGGACCGGGATTTCACCGAGCCGGATCAGCACGTCGTCGAGCGGTGAGAACATGCGCACGTGGCTCACGCCGCGCACGCCGTCCATGACCGCAACCAGGTCCGAGAAATAAACGTCCTGGCCGAAGCCCATGCGGTCGAAGGCAAAGTGCTCGGATAGAGCGTCCTCCACGCGGCCGCGCACAAGTTCCAGGTCTTCACCCGCATAGGCATAGACCTCGGCATTAATCGAGACCGGCACGTAGACCGGATCGAACAGGTTGATCTCGATAGTGATAACCTTGCGGGATTCGAGGTAAGCCAGAACCTCGCTTTTGAGGAGCGACGTGGGCAGACCGCCGCCGTCCGGGGCCACGGCCATGTTGACCTGGTAGTAGCGGATGTTGACGCAGTCGTTGGTGTCGAGCACTACGGCCTTGGCAATGCCGGGGAACCCCTCGGCCAGGGCCTGGTAGTCCTCCTTGGTGACCGCCTTCCAGAGCGAGCGGATTTCCGCCGGGGCCTGCTTCCTGGCATGGGCGAGCGTCTCCCGGTCCGAGCCTCCGGTCGAGGCCACGGGATTGGTCACGGACAGGGCCACTTGTCGTCCATCCAGGTAAACCGGGGTGAGGACTTCAGTGACCAGGTTCTTACCGAGGTTGCCATCGGCCCCTTGGGTCTCGAGGTACTTGGCGGCGATCTCCGCGCCTGCCGATGGGGTCGCGCCGTGCAGACCATCGCCGAACAGAATCCGGGTGACGTCCAGGCCGTCGGTCTCCGAGATGAAATTCAGCGCGTCCGCTCCGCTCTCCTGGAAGTGCATGACCTCGGTCCAGGATTCATCCTGAATGCCGACCGCGATAGAACCCTGGGCGATGTTCTTGCTTGAAAGGACTACCTGTTGCCAGGCCTCGCCGGTCCCGGTGAAGGTCTCGGACTTGCTCCGGCCTTGGAGCGCGCTCACCTCGACCGTCATCCCGCCTCGTGCAATGATCGCGTCGAACGCGGTCTCGAACTCAATGTCTCCCTCTTCGAGCCTGGCCTGGCACAACGTCCCGGTGGGAATAGTGAGGTCCGCCGCCAGAGGCGCGGCCAGGGTGAAGCGAAGCGTTGTCGAGGCCGTGACCGGCGTGTCCAGGCGGTAGCTGATCAGCTTGCAGAGGTTGATCACGTTCTGGCGCTGGCGGGCCGTGGGCAGGAAGGCTTCGGCGGCCTGGGCGTCCAGGTAGTAGGCCAGCATGTCGCCGATCCCGCAGAAGAGTTCGAGCAGGACCACGCCCAGGTCGGACTCGTTGAAGTCGGTCCAGCGGTCGGTCAACTGGGGGATGCGAGCCATGAGCTCGCGCCGGATGGACTCGTAATCCTTGTTGCTGTAAGCGAGAGATGCCCGTCCCATTGTCATCCCCCGATGGCCGCGTGGACTTGGCCCAAGGGCGGGGCCTGGCGCGGCTCGCGGTAGAAGGGATACACCAGGTTCCCTTCCACCTGGCTTTGGATCACCCGGTAGTTGATGCTCACTAGGAGCAGGTTCCGGTCCTTGTTCACGTCCGAGTCGTCAAAGGAAACCCCGATGATGACCACGCGCTTCTCCCAGCGCTTGATCGCGTCAATCACGTAATGCCGGACCAGGCCTTTCAGCACCTCGTCGTTTGGCTCGAACACCAGGTCCTTGAGCCGGGAGCCGAACTCCGGGAGCATGAACCGCTCGCCCGGGCGCACGCCGAGAATCTGCAGGATGCTCTCGTGGATGTGCGCGTGCTCGGCGGAGGTAGTCGCGGAGATCTCCGCGCCGCCGCTCCGCTGCTTGAATCGGAACGGGTGCTTCAAGCCTTTGCCCAGGAAGTCCAGCGCCATCAGACCCGCTCCTCACAGATGCTCTTAGTCTCGTCCTGTGGCTCCGAGCCGGAATCTTCCGCAGCCTCGGGGAAATGAATAACCAGGTCGAGTCCATTGGACAGCGCCACGTGGATGGTCCCGTTGGCCTCGATAATTCCCTGGTGGTTGCTCTCTTGGGAAGCAAAGCCCCGGGCCCCGCCAGCCACGATCCGCGTGATCACTTCCTCACCGACCCCTTCGATCCGAGCAATGCCGAGAACCACCACCGTGCCCAGAGGATTGATGACCGTGGCCAGGTGCTCCCGATGACACACATCGAGACGCATGTTGCCAGGGAGGTTCACCGAAAAACGTCCGTCCGCGACCTGGGTCGGCTCGATGTCGAGCGGCAGTCCCTCGATGCCAGCGGCCTCGTGGGTCGCCATGACCGCTTCCTGGACCAGAGTGAGTTCCCGGCCATCGGGCAGAGTGACCTTACCTGCCCGGGCTGGTTCGAGGATCACCGCCTCGCCATCCTCCATCACCGCGAAGATGGTCCCATCCGGACTGGTCCGCACGAACACGCCGTCGGTCAAAGTGAAGAGCCGCCCGCCGTCCGGGAGGTCGCGCACCGTGGTGCCCGCGGGCATGGTCACGAACGGATAAAAGTCCGGCTCGTTGTTCACGTGGTCCAGGTACTCCTGGGCGCTCTGCCGATGAGCCTCCAGCACCTCCTCGGCCTGCTCGCGCATGGACTCGGAGGCCTCATGCCCGGCCTGGAGGATGCTCATGATCCCGGCGAGCTTCTCCTCGATGCCCTTGAGGACGTAATGGTTCTCGCCGGAGTCGGTCTCCTCGATGACTGTGGCAGAATCGTATTCCTCGGGCATGGCGCTCTCCTACGATCCAACCGAGGTTGGGTTAGACTGATAGAACATGGTGTTCTTTGTTGTGATCTGGCCCGTGGCACCGTTTATCTCGAACACGAACCACGCAGTGCCGGCCAGGTTGGGGACGTTGAACGTGTACTGCTGGCCGCTCTGCAGGAACAGCCTCACGGTCGCGCCCGACTGCGCCAGGGCCCAGCTGGGGTTTGAACTCCGGTTAGTGTAGTTGTGCACGTAATATCGGAACGGACCGGGAAGGAAGCGGAAGATGGTGACGGTCTCCGGGCCGTAAGACGAGGTGTCATCCACGTCCAACTCGGCGGCGTCAGCTTGGTAATCGTTGTTGTAGTAGACATGAAACCTCGTGCCATTGGGCAGCGGTCCCCAAAGGTGCGAGTCCAGGTCCGACGGGGTCGCTCCCCATTGCAGGACGATCCTGGCCACTTTGCCGACAAGCACGGGCGAGAGCACGATGCTCGTGCCGGAGGTCCCCGAATCGGTGACGTTGATGAGACCCGTGCCGGTGATGTAATTCTGCGCCGAGGCCTCGTAGTAATAGAGGCCTTCCCGCAGGTTCACTCCGTAATAACCGCCTGAGTTGGTGACCGCTTGGGCCACGACCGGCCCGGTTTCGCTCCGGCGAAAAAGGATGGTGACGTTGGGGATGCCCATCGTGTTCAAGGCGTCTATCACTACGCCCGAAACATTCATGATGGCGGCTCCCTGGAAGTCCGGGTGCTCCGCGAACCAGGAAGCATCGCGGACCTCGACCGCCACGTGGCGGACGCTCCGCTTCTCGGGCGAGTCCCAGACGATGATCATGGCGTTGCCGACATTGCCGCTGAAGGAAAGGACCCCGTTCTCGTCCACGTTCACCACGTCCGCATTCGAGGACTGGAAGACCGGGGCCTCGGCGTTGCCTCGAACGGACAAGGGGATCAGCTGCTCGTACTCTGTGAGCGAGACGCGAATGCTCTTGGGAAAAACGTCCCAGTAGGGCCGGTTGATCAGGTCATCGCTCATTGGGGGACCTCTTCACTGGCCTGGCCGTAGACTTCGACCTGCACATGCCGCACGCTCGCTCGATCCTCGGAAAACCAGACCATGATCATGGCCGCGCCGGGCGTGAGGCCGCACAGGACGTTGCCGAGTTCGTCAATCTCCGCAACTTCGGGATTGGAGGACTCGTAAACCGGGTCGAAGACATTGCCTCTGATGGAGAGCGGGATGGTCTGCTGCTCCATAGAGATCGAGACCCGGATCAGCTTGGGGAAAACGTCCCAATAGATGTTGCCGTTCTCGCTCATCAGTCGTTCCTCAGTTGTCGTTGCAGTCCGGGCTACCGGTAACAATCACCGCGCCGCACGCGGCCACGTCGCCGATGCGGGCGTTGGGTTGTCCCTCGGTCAAGGTGTCCGGGCTGCCGGTTACAATGGGAGTGACCCCGTGGAACGGGAGCGGACATGAATGGAAGTCGCCCATCCGCGCGGCCGGCCTGCCGTTCACCACGGTCCTCATCGCGCCGGTGATGATCACGCCGCCGTGGTTGGAAATGTCCCCGAGTCTCGCCTGCGGTCTCGCCATCTAATGCCCCATGAACAGGCGCACAAGGAAGCCCACGATGCCGCCAAGCACGCCCGAAAGAGCGAGCACCAGGCCCACCACCTTCCACATGGTCTCGGTGCCCATCTTGCGGTTCAGCCCGGCGTAGAGGTTCTTGATGTCTTCCGCGTGCCGGCAGAGTTCCTCGCGGACCGCGCGCACCATGAGTTCCACGTTTTCCTTGTCGGACTTCTTCTCGATCTCGCGCTCGATCTTCTCCAGCCGCGCCTGAATCTCGCGGCGGTGGTCCTCGAGGATGCTGCGGAACTCAGCACGCCAGGCCTCGAAGGTCCGGGCCAGGAGCCGTTCGCTCTCCTCCAGGACTTGATCCCTGTTCTCGTTATCAGTCATTCAGTCCCCCTAATTGATCAGCACCTTGTTGGTGGACTTGATGACGATGTTGCCCGTCACCCCGTCCATCGTGATCGTGCTCCCCGCCTTGTCTGTGAGGCGGATTTTTTCCGCGCCGGCAGTCGAGTCGATCAGAATCTCCTGCGCCGCGCCCAAGCCCCAGATGTAGACCTTCTCCTTGGCCTTGGTGGTGTCGAGCAGAATCTTCTGCCAGCGGCTCCGGTTCTTGTCGCACGACTGGATGTGAATCTTCTCCTTGTCCTTCCAGGCCTCGAAGCGGACGTACTGCCGGCACAGGTCGGTGATCTCGATCCGGGCCTTTTTTTCCTTGATATCGGAATCAATGTTCAGCTGGTCGCCCTGCTCCGCGTCCTTCGTGGCTCGCGCCTTCGAGTTCCCGCTCTGGATGTCGCGCTTGACCTTGCAGTCGAAGTGGATGATCTGGCCGGAGCGGTCGATGATCTTGAAAAACTCTTCCTCGTCCCGGTCGTCCACGACGATGGTGTGCCCGGTCTCGGTCTTCATGAGCACCTTGCGCCGCGGGCAGTAGTAGGGCGGGTGCTGGTGGTACTTCTTGTGTTCAAGATCGTCCGGGGTCTTGGCCTGGTGCTCCTGCTTGTCCTCGCAGTCAAGACAGGTCGGCTCGTTGCACAGGCGCTTGGCTTCTTCAGGTTGCTCACCGGGATTGGACTTGGCGAGCCAGACGCCGATCCAGATCGGACGGCCCACCTCGCCGCCCTCGAACTCGGCCCAGACCGAGGCCCCTTCCTCGGGCACGAAGAACATGCCCATGTCCTGGTTGCCGCCGTAAGGGAAGCACGGCCAGGCCCACTCCGACCAGTTCTCCGGCCCGGAGCCGAGCACGGCTGGAATCTCCAGCCGCGCCCGGCCCAGCCGTTCGGGGTCGTTGTTGTCGCGCACAAAGGCGCGGTACTTGCCGAACCAGCGGTTCTTGTACCGCTCCTCGTGCTGCCGATCCTGCGTTTCAAGCACTGGTGCCTGGCCTCACTTCACGCCGAGGATGTTCTTGATGAACCGGATAGCCAGGGTCTCCGGGGTTTTCTTGGGATCGGCCTTGGCCACCGCGTGCAGGATGGCGTCCTTGGCCTCGGGCGTGAGGTTGCCTTCCTGCGCGACCACACCGCCCTTGACCTCCTTGGCCCCCAGCTGCTCGATCACGTTGACCACGGTGTCCAGGGCGTCGGACTTGCCCTTGCCCCAGGCCGTGAGCTTGAGAATCGTGATGATCGTGGCCAGCAGGGTCCCGAACAGGTCCGCGTGCTCCAGGATGAACTTGACGATCCACTCATACTGTCCCATTGCCTTCACCTCCTTCACTCTTCATCGCTTCCGCGACGGATACCGCGCGGCCATGCAGTTTGGCCCAGCGCGACCGATGCCCGCGCACGTCCACATGGACAAAGCCATGCGTCGGGTACAAACCCATGCCGCCGTTCTTGAACGCCTCGATCCGATCCGCCAGCCGGAACGTCTCGAAGGGCGTCTTCCCCTTGATCACGATGTCCGCGGCCTTGCCCTGCATGTGCTGGCTCGCCTTCGCGCCGCCGACCGCCGAGTTGTGCTTGGGGCACCGATACCCGCTGATCACCGTGATCGGGGCCCCCGCCAGGTCGCGGAGTTCCTGCAGGGCCGCGACCAGGTTCTCGTTTACCTTGGCTTCCCCGCAGCACTTGCACCTGAACTCCGAGCGCGAAAAATTCAAACTCAAATCACCCATCTCCATCCTCCTTTCAGCTGGTTTGTTCGCCCGTATTGGCATCGATGGTCACCATCGGCGGCGGCGTCTCTTCCGGTGTGGGCGGGGCTTCCTGATCGTTCTGCTTCCCTTTGGCCTCGTCGGACTTCTGGCCCGCGCCCTTGCCGAGCGCGTTCTTTTTGAGCTTTAACTCGCAGCTGTAGCCGCCCTCGCCGATCACGTGCCGCGCCGACTGGCAGTAATAAATGCCGGAGAACTTCCGGCCCACGCCCTTGACCTCGAGGTTCTGCTTGGCCCGGAGCGAGGGGACGCCGATGGTGACCGCCGTGGCTTCAACCTGCTTGAGTTCGGCCTCCTTGAATTTCCCCTCGGCCAGGTCCTGGGCCGGCTCCTGGAGCGGCTCCTCGTGGAACCCTTCGGAGCGGTCGAAGCTGGCCACGACCCGGCCGGTCTCCTCCTCCTTGTAACTGGCCTCGCCGGTGTTGCCGTCCACCAGGTAAGTGCGCTTGCCCAAGGAGGTCCGTTCAGGGGTGTTTTCGTTGTTGGCCTTGTGTTCAACTGGCTCTTTCTTGCGCGGGTCCACGCCCACGGCCCGGGTCTCAGTGCCAGCGCCCTTGGCCCCCTGCGATTGCGAGGAGGGCCGGAAGGAGCGCAGGATGCCTCGCTTGTCGGTGAAGTATTCGAGCGTGAGGGCCGGGCCTTGCTCCAAATCGCGGGGATGGAAATGAAGTTCGTCGTCCTGGATGTAGAAGGCATAGCCGGTGACACCCTCGCCGTCCTTGTCGCGGGCCTTGGCCGCAAGCTCCTGCAGGAATTGCGCGTCCGAGATGTTGCTCTGGGTCACCCGCAGGTGCTTCACCTTGGTGGGGCGGACCACCGGCGTGAGACCGTTCGCGGCCGCGATCTGCTCCGCGATTTCCGAGTAGAGGATGCCAGGGGGAGGCTTCTGCCAGACCTTCTGGTTCTCCTTGCCCGCGAGCTTGAAGCCCTTGTCATAGGCCTTGATGCGGATGCTGGGGTCGCCGTCTTCCGGGAAGTCGTAATCAATGTCCTTGATCACCGCCTTCTTCTTGGGCGAGAGGTTGTCCACGTAGCCGAACCGGGCCACGATCTCGTTGCCTTCCTGGAACAGCGGGTCATCCACGAACTGGAGGTTCCGGTCTGTGACCGATAGCTCCATCACGTCCAGTTCTTCCTCGTTGTCCTCGAACACGAACGAGGTGATCTCCTGTGTGATGTCCTTCGAGAGGGTCTGCCCCTCGATCTGGATCAGAAATGTTGGTTTGAAGGTGTCGAGTTCCATGTCCGGCGCTCCGCTCGCGACCTTTTGAAAAGGTCATGGGGATATATACCGGCGAGATGGCAAAAGTGTCGGAAAAAAGTTGGGCGGAGAGCGATTTTTTTCAAACACCGCTGGCGGGGAAATCCGAGTTAACCCGGATTTCACAAAGGAGTGAAATTTATCAAGCCAGAATTCGCATCTGGACGTGCTCCTGGGAAGGAATCCGTAGGACCGCGCCAGTCTCCAGTTCCAAGGGGAAGAAGATGTCATTGTAATCGCAGATGATCCACCACAGGTCGGCCCGTCCGAAGTAGTGGTGAGCCAGGACATCCAGGCGGTCGCCCTCGACCACGGTGTGGAAGCGGTCGTCGGGCCGGGGTGTGGTGTCAATCAAGGGCCGCGTGCCCAGGAACTCCTCCGGGCCGTCCTGGTAGAGGATGGACGAGGCGTACCGGGAATTGCGCCCGATCATGGCCGCACCTCCGAGTAGTTCACCGACTCGCTCACATATTCCTCCAGGACTACGTCCACCTCCGCGCGTTGGGGCAGGAGATTGTCCCGGTCGAACATGTGGAAGTAGCGGGCCTTGACCTGGCTCACGATGCAGAGCACGCCCGGATAGAGATCGCCGAACATGAACAGCACCCGGTGCGGCGCGTTCTTGAGCATGGTCCCGGCGTGCTCGGGGTAGAGGAGCGAACGGAGCCACTCCACGTTCTTCTTGACGTCCCGCTTGAAGAAGGAGAGCTTGAAGGTGAGCTTGCGTGGCTCGCCGGCCACGTACTGGTAGCGCGGATGACTCATCCCCGGAATCTTGATTGCGGCGTAGGCTGTGCTCTTGTCGTCCCCGATGTCGTTGGGGTTGTACTGGAAGGCCAGGTACTCGCCGGTGTCGACGTCCACCAGGTAGGCCGTGGTTTCCTTGCGATAGGTGACCATGCGCGCCTCACGAAGTCTCGTAGTTCTTGACCTTGCGCTCGCGCAGGTCCTTGTACACGGCCTGGGCGATCTGGCGGCCGTCAAGCGTGGTCGTCACCCGCAGGTCAATCGGCCGGTCGGAGACCGCGTCCAGCTTGGCGAGGATTGCCTCCAGGATCGAGGCGAGGTTCTCCGGCGGAGCGCCAGACGCTCCTTCGCGTGGACCTGAAGTGAGAGCGCCGCGAGTCTCGGCAAGGAGTTGCGATTGCCGCTCGGTCGGTCTCAAGGGTTCAATCGCTTCCCGGCGACCGGCGATAACCGGCGCGGGACCGCCGATCTCCGGGATCGCGCCGGAGAGCACTGGGGTCAGAACCAAGGTCCCGGCCAGGAGCGCGGGCGCGGCCAGGTTTTTCATCGGGCTGCCGACGACCTCGGTAGCTCGTTCGATTACTTTGACCGGAAGTTGGACGGCTGTGTTGATTCCGCTTCCCAAAGCCTTGATGACTTCTTGGACCTTGGGCAAGCTGAAACTCGGCTTGATCGGGATTTCAGGTTTGGGCAACTTGGGTAACTCTGCGGCTCTCGCTGTTTTGAAGGGAACGGAAACCCGCTCGCCGATGCTTTCTCCGCCAGCGGCAATACCCCGCCTCGTCATTTCAATACCGGACTTGCCCCAGTCTGTAATTCCGGCCTTGATCTTTTCCCAAGTCGTGGAAGCGATTGAAGCGACTCCCTCGAACGGGGCCCTGATCCAACTGCTTGCAGTGGCCGCCATTGATTTGAGTCTTCCCCAAGCTGAAGATGCTCCGTTGGTGATTCTACTCCAGGCGGCGGTCGCGGTGTCCGCGATCATCGAAAACGGAGAGCTTATCTGCGACCAGGCGGACCCGGCGAGGTCCCTCAAACCGGTCCAGAAGTTTGCGGCTGCGTTGCTCACGCCTTGCCATAGCGTGTTCACCGTGTTGCCCAGCGTTTGAAATGGAGCCGCAAGCGCCTCAATAATTCCAGCGCCAGGGCCTTTGATCTTCTGCCAGACGGTCGAGGCGAGTTCCGTCCCCTTGCTGAAAGGTTGAGTGATCGAGGATATGATCCCGCTTCCCAGCGTCTTGAGCCGGTCCCGGATGAATACAGCGCCAGCGAGCACTCCCTTGAGCGCGAGACCCAGCACCTTGGCTGGCAAGAACACAGTCCCCATCATTCCCAGAGAAAACGTCTTCAAAAGGGCCGCGCCCGAGGCGGTGAGGGTAGAAAGCGGGCCGGTCTCCGCGTCAGAGAAGGGCAGAAGCCTTCGCAAGTAGCCGATCGCGTTCTTGAGCATGGTGAAGGGATAAGTCGCCGCCGCGAGAATCCCCTTGCCCAGAGCGAACATCATGCGCTTGCCCGCCTCGAGGAAAGTGACATCACCCGCGAAAAAGCTGCGAGCGGTCCCGATCACGTCGGCCAGCATCCGCACGAGCGGCAGGTTCATGAACGCCGAGGCGATGGTTCCAGCCGCTTCCTTGAAGAAGGTCCCCACCGTGAGGAACAGTCCTTTGATGGACTCCCACACCGCCACGATGATGTCGCGGACCCAGAAGAACGGCGTGGCCAGATAGTCGAACACCGCGCCGGCGAAGGACTTGAGGCCCTCCAGCACCGAGATGTCGCCCGAGAGTACCTGCCACACGATGTAGGCCGCCCGCGCCGCCAGCTGTAAGGCCTGGACCAGCAGGCGAAGCGGCAGGAAGAATTTGAAGACGAACTGGGCCGCCGCGATGAAAGCGCCGATGATGGTCGTGGCCATCCAGACCACGGCGCGCACCACTGCCGTCACCACCTTGATGACGAACACCAATTGGTTGATAACGCACTTCACAATGAAGGCCCCGACCTGGGCAATTACGCCGATCACCGTGCCGAGCGCCTGGCCCAGCTTCTTGTAGGTCGAGGCGTCCGCCGAGGTCGCGGCCATGCCGAAGATCCCGATCACCGAGAAGATCGCTTTATATAATGCGCCGTAGGCTTGCAGCAGCGAGCGCACTGCCGGTCCGAGGATGGCCCCGATCCGCTCGAAGGCATGCGCGAATGCCTGGTGGAGTCCGGCCAGAAACTGGCGCACCCGGTAGTAAATCCTGAACACTGTGGTCACGAGTCCCATGAGGCCCGCGGCCTCGAGCTTCTGCGCCAGGTCCGCCGACATTTGCCCGGTCCCGTCCTTGAGCGAAGATATAAGTGTCCTGATCCCCTGGAAGACCAGCTGCACCTTGTTCCAAGCGCCCATGACTGTGTCCCGGATGCCCGCGAAGTTCGTCTCCCAGGCCCGCTTCAGGAGATAGACCGCGAGGATCACTCCGCCGATCACGGCCACGACCGGCAGGAAGTAAGTGGCAATCGCGGCCCCGACGCCGGACAAAGAAGCTCCCATTGCCACGATCCCGGCCTTGATCGCCGGCAGCGCCACGCCGATGGTCCCGACCGCCGCGATCACGCCGCCCACGACCACGAGCACCGCGCCGAGGGCCATGCTGAAGGTGAGGACCGCGCGGGTCACGCCCGGCATGGACTTGGCAAGCTTCTGCAAGAACAGGATCATCTGCGAGACGCCCTGGATGACGGGGATGACGACGGGCAAAAGCGTCCGCCCGAGTATCTCGAAGAGGTTGCTCACCTGTTGTCTGACTAGTTGGAACTGCGAGCCGATGTCCATGTTCATGGCCCGGGCCATTTCCTCGGTCACGGCGGTGCCGCTCTTCATGGCCTGCTCGATGGAGCGGATGTTGCCCCCCAGGGCTTCCATGCCCTGGGACATCTGCAGCAGGAATTTCACCGCCTCGTCCGACCCGAAGGCCTTCTTGATTTCGACTTGGGCCGCAGCCTGGGAGAGGTCGGGGTATTTCTTTTTGATCTCTTCAAGGATCGGGATGATGCCCTTCAAGCGTCCGCTGGAGTCCACCAGGGAAACCCCCAGTTCGTTCGAGGCCTCGGCCGCCTTCATGATGAAGGCCTTGTAGAGTGTCCCGGCCTCGGACCCGGGCATGGTCGTCTGCAGCTGTCCAAGGATGGCCATCTGTTCCGCGAGGGGAATGTTGGATGAGGCGGCCACCGCGCCGATGTTCTTGATGGCCTCGGCCATTCCCGCGCCAGTGGTCTTGAACACGGCCACGGTCTGGGCCATGCCCCCGGAAAAGGCCTTGGCCCATTCCATGTCAGTCATGTCCGCCATGATCGGCTTGAAGATGCCGTAGCCGGTGGTGAAGGTGCCTACCATCTCCTGGATACTGGCCTTGGTTGCCTTGGCGGTAAGCGCGGCCATCGCGGAGAAGGTCCCCACCGCCTCGTCGCTCAGGTTGGCGAGCGCGGATTTGACGTCATAGGCCGCGCCAATGAATTCCGCCTTGCTGCTCCCGGCCCAGGTGTTGGTGAAGCTCTCGGCCGCGTCTTCGAGAGCGCGGAGGTCTTTGGTTCCGAGGGAGGCCATCTCGCCCAGGGCCTTTTGTGTGGCGGCGGTGGAAGCAATGAGGGCTGCGGGCATGGCCATAAGCGCGAGTCCGGCCCCGATCATCATGGTGCCTTTCTGGATGCGGTCGAGGTTCTTGGTCATGCGCTCGCTTGAAGCCGCCACGGTCCCGTCCAGGGACATCATGGACGACTGGATGCGGGCCGCGTTCTGGGAGAACGCGTCCTTCATCGAGACGATGAGACCAAGACCGAGATCGCCGTTCATTTCCGTCCGCGCTCCAATTGTTCCTTCTCAAAGGCAAGCTGCCGCTCCAGGGCCTCCACGAATTCCGCGCGGACCCGAAGCGGCAGCGCCATTACCTCGGAATATTCCCAGTGCAGTCCGCCGTAAGCCAGGAAGAAAGCGTCCCTTACAAGCGAACTCCGGGGAACAAAAAACCCGGTTCGGCCTCCAGGCGGGTCCGGATGCGCGCTCCGCAACTTTCGCAATCCACTTCCACAACCGTGTCAATGCCAGCATCCACTCGCGCCATCTCCTGGCGGAGCGCGCTCCGGTCCCGCAAGGACATCTCGGCCATCAGCTTCCGCGTCGGCGGCTTGCCGTCGATCTCCACGATGCGCATCAACATGGCCGAGGTGATGGAAGGCTCTTTCAGGGAAGCCAAGCGTTTCTCCATGTTGCCGTCGAGATGCATGAACTTGACCTTCCGGTTAGAGCCGGGGAGCTTGAAGGTGAACTCACGGTCCTTGCCGTAGGGCGTGAGCTTCAACTCTTCGAGGTTGACGCTCGTGAGGTTGGCCTCGCGGCAGGCCGTGTTCGGACAGACCAGTTCGAGGTCCACTTCCTCACCGAGCGAAATCTGCCGGAGCTTCACCAGGATGAAGAGCCGGTCGCCGGAGAGGAGATCGAGGATTTCCTTCATGCCCGGCTTGGCGTTCTCGCCCAGGCGTAGCACGCAGTTCTTGAGCACCTGGTTCACCGCGTCCCCGGTGCGGATGAGCCGCTGGTTGGTGAGCAGTTCTTCCTCGGCCCCGGTCATCTCCCGGAGTTCGACCTCGATCCCGCTGGGCAGTTGAAAAGTATGCATGGCTTACTCCAATCAGGTCCAGTATTGGAAGCAGATGGTGAGCTTCTCGATAGTGTTCTCGGTGTTGGCCCCTTCGAGTTCGTCGTACTCCAGCACCTTGACCCACGCGCCGTGGAGCGTCCATCGCCGGGTCTCATCGCCGGTGCGGTCGTAGCGCACGATGTCGATATCGCGCATGTAGTCCGCGGGCAGGCCGCCGGTCACCGCGTTCACGTCCACCTGCTTTTTAATCCAGTCCCGCGCCGACTCGTCCGAGCCGTCCTGGAGAATGCCCTTCTCCAGGGTGATGTCCTCGAACTTGACCCGGCCCGCGACCTTCTGGTCGAACATCGAGCCGCCCGGCGCGAACGTCACCTCCTCGAACTCGGTCTTCGGCTCCTGGCCCTTCTTGAACAGAGCCACGTCAAAACCGTTTACCTCGATGGCGAACTGCCAGTTCTGGTAAAGGCTCTTCGGCATGTTTCCGCTACGCATTTTGCAAACCTCCTTAGGCGGTGGTGAAGATTTCCTTGAAGTCGGCCCCAGTGGTGGTGAGCACGAAGTTCAACTCGATGAACTCCGCCGTCTTGGTGGGCTTGACGAAAATCCGCGCCACCATTTCGTTTCGGTCAATCACCGCCGGGGTGTTGGTCTCCTCGTCGCACTGGACCGCGAAGTCGTACAGGCCGCCCTTGTCCTTGATGTCCTGCAGGAAGGGATTGATCAGCCGAATGAGCGCCCGCCAGGTCTGCGGGTTGTTCGGCTCGAACACCACGAACCGGGCGGACTCAGCGATGGCCTCCTCCATGTAGAGCATGAGCCGGCGGACGTTAACCCGGTCCAGAGCCGAGGGCTGGCTCTGCAGGGTCTTCTGGCCCCAGATATTGATCCCGCTATCCGGGAAGACCGCGATCACGTTCACGCCCTCGGGGTAGAGCACGTCCCGTTCGCCCCGGCTGGTCTTGTAGGCCACAGACAGAGTGTTGAACACACGGCCCCGGTCAATGCCCGCGGGCGCATACCAGACGTAGGTCTTCTCGTCGTTGCGGGCGTAACATCCCGCGACCGCGCCCGTGGGCGGCACGAGCATTTTCTTGCCGGTCATGGGGTCCATGATCTCGAGCCAGGGGTAGTAGAGCGCGGCATAGGACGAGTTGAACGCGGCATGGTTGTACATGCCCTGGCCCTTGCGGAAGTCCACCGCTTCGAGCGGCTCCAGGAGAATGGGCGCATCCGCGAGGTAGATCAGGTCTTTGCGGTTCTCGGCGTAGGTGATGCCGCCATTGATGACGGTCGCGGTGGTGACGCCAGGGACCATCAGGATGTTCAAGGCGTCGATCTCGTCAAAGGCATAGAAGCCGGTGTGCTGGGATGGATCGCCGGTGCAGTCAACATCGCCGATACAGGCAAGTCCATCGTCCCCGCCTTGGAGCGAGAACTGCCCCACCGTTGGGCGGTCCGCTGCCGACCCCGAGTCCTGGTTCAAGTCCGCCACGGTGATGAAATCCGACCGCTGATTGATCATCAACTCGACGTGGTTCGCGGCGCTCTCATCCATCGAGAGGTCCTTGTACACCTCGACCACCTGGTTCTTGTAGCGGACCACCAGGTTGAAGTTATTGTCTGGATCGAGCGTGCCCGGCTCAATCACGACCGCGATGTTCTGGCCCCAGGTTCCCTCGTCAATCGCGTCAATCCGCAGCCGGTCCACGCCGTCCACGCCGCCGGTAAAGTTGGCCGAGGGCGCGGGAGGCACCAGGCCCCGCTCGGTGGTGGTAGCCTCCACCAGCGCCGAGGCCTCGGGGCTGTTGGCAATGGCGGCGACGACCTGGTCGGCGGTGGTGATCGAAGCCCCGGATTCATCGGTGGCTAACTGGACGTTGATGGATCGATCATAAACCACGATGTAGCACGTGGGATTGGGCACGGGCCAGGTCGCCAACTCGATCCTGATATCGTTGCCGGCCGCGCCCGGCGTTTTGGCTTGCCAGTGAATCTCGTCAAGGCCCGGTGTGCCGGTGACCAGAGTGGCCGCCGCTCCCAACGGGTTCTTGAGCGTGACGTTGGCCTTCTTAGCGGTGAGGCTGTTTCGGTCCGTGGGATCGGTGAGGTGGGCGATCCGGTTTACGTAGAGCACCTGACCGCCGTTGTCGAAGAACGCCCGGGCCGCATAACCCAGGTAGCCGTACTTGTAGTACGAGCCGAACTTGCGAACGAACTGCTCCCAGCTGGTGACGAGGACCGCCTTGTTGATCGGACCGCGTTCGGCCACTCCGATCATGCCGCAGGACGAGGTCGAAATCTGCTTCACGTAATAGCTGAAATCGATCTCGCGGGTATAGATGCCTGGCGAAAGATAGCTGCCCATGATTTACCTCCTTTTCCGGCGCGGGGCGGTTTTGGCGGGAGACTCCGCTTCCGGGGGCGATGGTTCAACCGCCGGAGCGCTTGCCGGGGGCGTGTCCTCGGTCGGGTCTCCAATGTCGGCGAAGGAAACAAATCCCCGCTTCTCCGCCATCTTTATCTCCGGGGAGATTTTTTCCTCGCTGATCGCCCGCCGCTCGCGGGGATTGAGATACAGGCTCTGGCCGCTCCCCGCCAGGTGGAAGGTGAGCGGCTGAAACATCAGGTTCTTGATTTCGATCATGTATGCTCCTCCTCTTGTTATGGGGTGTAGGTGATTTCCTCGATCACGCCGTCGCGGAACTGGAAGGTCACGTCCCGGACGAGCTTGCCATTCCTCACCAGGCCGTCGTAGATCGGGCAATCCTCGATCCGGCATCGGCCCGAACTCTGCCGGAGGTTGGAGAGGTTTACTCGGTTGAGGCCGCCCAGGGGGACCAACTCGGTTACGTTCAACGATCCGCGATCCGCGACCGCCAAGATCGGGTGCAGCTGGTAGAAGCGGGCAACCTTCTCCTGCAAGTCCAGCAGCGCCGCCTCGTTGCCCGTGGTCACGATCACGTCAAAGTCCAGGTGGTAAAGCCTCGGCGACTTGCACTCCTCGTAAGAAAGTTGCGGGACGTCCTTCTCTATCAACTTCACCTGCGACCGGCGGTCGCCGTCCTCCACCAGGGTCGGGCCCTGCAGCACCACACTCGGCACATTGGGAACTACGAACACATCGTCCGAGGCCACCAGCACCGCGTCCGAGTGTATCTCCGCCTTGACCAGGCGGATGAAACTTTCAATCACTGTCCGAACCGTGTCCATTTTTTCCTCTACAGGACTGACCGGATCGCCTGCCGGTAGTTCTCGATCACCTGGTCCTGGTATTTCTCCATCACCGGATGCAGGAATGGCCGGGGCGGGATCACGATCACCGCGCCGTTGGGGTGATTGATCGTGGCCCCGTATTCCATGACCGCGCCGATGTTCACCATGTCCTCGCCGTCCTTGTTCACCGTGCCCTTGAGCAGACCCACGAATGCCCGGTCCGCCATGATCCGCTGGGTGATCGAGTTCACCAGGAAGCCGGTGTCGATCAGGGCCTTGCTCGATCCCTTCTTCAGGATGGTGCTCGCGGCCAGTTCCACGAAGGGCTTGCCGCCGGGGGCCTGGCTCTTGATGCCGCGCTTGATCTCGCGCACTAGAAAGATCGCGTTCTTGATCGTGGCCGCGCGGATGGCATTGGCCAGGCGAGCGCCGGGGTTGTTGGCCAGCTTCGCCTTGGCCTTGTCCCAATTGCCGAATTGCTTAGCGCCCATGAAGCCTCACCAGTTTGATCACCTTGTGGGTGACCACTCCGAAACAGCGCTCTTCCTGGACAGCCTGGACCCGGAACTTGTCGTCGCCGACATTGATCCGGTCCTCGGCCTTGATGTCCAGGTCAGGCAGGACGCACGCGCTGGCGTCGATCTTCTGGGCCAGGTCCTCGGGCGGCGTCTCGATAAACTCCAGAGGGAATGTCCGAACCGCCTCATAGGAGACATCGTCCGAACCATAGAGCCGCTCGCCCGGCACGGCGCACAGTTGCGTGGCCTCCTGGTCCGAGGCCAGGATCAAGTCCCGCACGTCCTCGGCGACCAATGATTTTTCGCGGTCAGACAGGAGGTTCATGTCGCTTCCCTTGCTCGAAGATTAGCGGTGAGAGTCCGCTCGGAGTGATGATGTAGTCCTCGGGGCTGGTCGTCGCGCCTGGCTTGATTTCGCCCAAGCGTTGCTTGTACAGGGCCTTCAAGTCGGCCTCGAGCGTGGCCCAGTGCTCCGGCTGCTTGGTCTTGTCCACCCGTTTGTCGCCACTGGAGAACGAGAAGGCGTTGGCGGTCGCGGCTCGCATGACCTGGCAGGCATTGATTTGCCCGAGGATCAGGAGCATCTCCAGGGCCTCGCCCTGCGGCTCCGGGGAGATCTCGCCGTTGTTGATGACGAGCGAGACCTCCAGGTCGCGGGCGACCTGGTACACTCCCTTCAGGACGCACCGGCCCAGGACCTCGTTGCTGAACAACTCGGAGTTGGGGTCGGAGAGGTCCACGCGGAGCGCGGCGATGAGATCAGCCAGAGCCACCCTCGACCTCCGTCAGCCGCTTCTTGAGCGCGTCGAGCACCGTGCGGCGCTTCTCGGTGGACATGAGCGCCTTCAGCTTGTCCGCGTTATCCTCCTCGCTCACCTTGGTGATCGCCTCGGTAGCCGAGAGCTTCGTTATGTCGACTTCTTCTTGGCCGGTATCTTCCCCGACGGTTTCTCGCGGTTCCGGCTCATCGAATAGCGGCATGTTGGTCCCGGCCTCGGTATTGACCAGCCAGCCCTTCTTCAGGGCCTTGTCCAGCTGGGGCGTGAGCGCCTTCACCTCGACCACCGCGCCCGGAGCCAGGCGCAGGCCCGCGTCCGGCACGACCAGGATGCCCGGACGGACGTTCTTTACCTTGTAAGTCATCGTCCGCCCTCCTTATCCGAGCAGCTTGATCTTGGCCAGGATTTCCGGCCGGGTGATGCCCTGGCCCTGCTCCGACCAAATCAGCCAGCCGGTCTTGAACTTCGTCTTCTGCTCGATGGACTCGGTCTTGAGCGTCTCGCGCACCGGCAGCTTGCCGATCTCCTCGTCCGGGATGATCAGGATTTCGTTCAGCGGCGCGGACGCGGTGAGCAAGATGCCGCCGGTGCCGTAGTTCTTGATCACGCCCTTGGCGCGCAGTTCGAGCTTGGTCTGCGGGTCCAAGTCCCAGCCGCGCATGTCGTTGAAGCGCCGGCCCCGCATCACGATGTACTTCACCGAAAGCTCCAGGTCCTCGATGATCGAGACGGCCTCGTTGAGCGCCTCCTCGGTGAGCGTGTCGCCCGTGACCTCGACCGTGTTCTCCGCCGGGACAGACGCCGTGATCACGGTGAGGGTGCGCTTGTCGATCTCCTTCCTGATCTCGTCGGCGGCAGCGGTCTGCATGTCGGTGAGCGTCCCGATGTTGCCGTTCTTCAAGACCGCGATGTCGACCATCGGCGCGGAGTGGATGCGGTGCGTGGGGAACTCGATCTCGTCTTGGCCGAGTTCGCTCTCTTGAGCCTCGCCCTCCTTGCTGATCCAGTAGGCCTTCACGCGCGGCTTCTTCTGGTAGATCGGCCGCTCGCCCTTGGGCAGGGTGTGGCTCGTGAGCAGGAGCGAGGAAATCTCCTTGCGCTTGATCTCCTGCTCGATGGGCGCGGCGATGGCGGCGGCCAGCGCATGCAGTCCCTCCGGCGACTCCAGCGCCTCGCTCATGAGCCGGGCCATGCTCTGCATGTACTCCTGGCTGTGCACGTTCATTTGATTCATCTCCATATTCGCTTCCTCCTTAGATCAGCAGCTTGAACTTGAGCACGCCGCCCGAGAGAGCGATGGCCCGGGCGATGACCTCCTCGCCAGCGAGCACGCCCGCGATGAGCTTGCCGTTGGCCGACACCTTGAGGTCATTGCCGGGGACGATGGTCCCCTCGAACACGTCGGTCTCGTAAACTCCGCCCATGCAGTAGATGCCCGGCATCTCGCCGTCCTTGTAGTCCTTGATGAGTATCCCGAAGGACTTCACGGTCGGGTCGGTGTTCACCGCGAACAAATCGCTGCCCGCGATCTTCACCACCTTGCCCTTGCTTCCCGCGCCCTGCATGTAGCCGTCGCCGTAGGCGAGGCCCCGATGATTGGGATTGATGAAACTCATTGCGCTCCTCCTTCCTTAATTGGCCTCGGCCCGCTCGCCGGTTGCCGTGGCTACCCTGTGCCGATAGGCGACCATGAACCCGGCCTTCAGCTTGTCTTCCAGGGTCGCCTTGTGGTCGTCCACGTCCTTGGGCCGCACCCCGGCGTCGCTGCGCATGGCCGGTTCCTCGTCCGCCTTGTCCGCTTTGGACTGCTCCTTCTTCGGGGGAGGCTCGGCCTTGTCCTCCTTCTTCACGCCTTCGGACCTGGCCTTGATCATCCGCTCGTAGGCCGCCTCGGTCGCGGCAAACGCCTCGTCCGACATCAAGGCCAGCCGCTTGAACTCGGCCTCGCGGTCCTCGTCCGTCTCGAACGCCATGCCCTGCTTCTCGATCTTGCGCAGGAGCTTTTGCGCCCGCGAGCGGTTGGACGCGGCCTGCTGCTCGGCCTCCAATTCCTCGACCCGCTTCTGGAGGGTGGAGACCTGTTTCTTCAGGTCCGCGTTCTCCTTCTCCAACTCCTTGATCCGGGTCTTGTCGTCCGCCGGAGCGCCGGCCTCGCCGTCGTCCTTTTTCTTCTTGGCGGCTTCGGCCGCCCTCTCTTCCTGCTTCTCGTTCTCGTCCATGTGTGGACCTCCTTTGTCCTGGTTTGAAATTTCCGTTTCAGCAACCGCCGCAACCTGGGTTATCCTCGCGTTCTCGTCCGCACCCTTGCGGTCTAAAAGCCCGAGGCCGGTGAAGGTGACTCCACGTAGAATCTCGAACACCGGCTTGCCCTGGAATGAGCCGCCCTTGTACTTGCGCAGGTGAACGCAGTAGTCGCTCTTGTTCTTCACCTTTTTCCCGCAGATCGAGCACTCGCCTTCATCGTAATCGCACTCCATCGAAACCTGGGTGATGATCCCGCGCTTCATCAGCTTGTAAGCCAGCTGCGCGTTCTGGCTGTCCGTGGCGTAAAGCTCGCCCACGCACTCCACCCGGCCGCCGTTCTCGTCCTCCAGGTAATCGGCGGCCACGATCCCGCCCACGATGTCGGTGAAGTCCTGCGAGTGCTTGAGGTCAATCTTCTTGTTAACCGCCGTCATGTACCGTGCGGCCAGTTCCTCGGCAGTGAAATGGTCCCCGTTCTTGTTGGTCCCGACCCGGCAGAGAATGAAGGTGAACTGCGGGTCTCCGGCCTGCTTGGAAAGATCGAGCGCCTCGGTGAACATGCCCTCTGATGCATTGACCTGGATATCCACCGGGACCGAGGTGTGGCACGCGGCCGCCGATAGCGACCCCTTGGACCGGGCCGCGCTTCTCGCCTTCGAGGCCACGAACAGAAGCTCCTTCGCATACTGGCCTTCCCGCCCAATGTTCTTGGCAATGGTGTAGACCACGTCCATGCCGCTCACCTGGACCTGGCCGAAGTGGTCGCCGAGGATTTCCTTGATCTCGTTCTCGCGGGGGAAGGCCCGGTCCCGGTAGGAGAGCAGCACCGTGCCGTACTTGCCCCGGGCGTCCGCCGCCATCGTCTCCATCAGCTTGCGGATTGATTCCTTATTAAAACGGGTGCGGGACGGGTAGTTGCGCCGGGGGTTGGCGTTGAGCTTTTTGTCGGCCCAGCGGGTCATCAACCCTTCCACGAAGTGGAGCGAGTCTTCGTAGTCGTTGATGCCGAACTCGGTGACGTAAGGCGGGTCGAGGTAAAGCGCGTCCGCGCTGAAGCGCCGGATCGCTTCCACCGCGTTCAAATTGAAGGCCTTGCACTCCTGGCCGTTGTCAAACACCAGGTTGTTGAGTTGCTTGATCGAGCGCTTGAAGGATTCAACCAGCCGAGAGAGCGGCAGGTTGACCAGCTGCGATTCCTTAAGGCTTGCGCTGGCCTGTGTCTCGTCCACGTCTGTGGGCTGGTGCACTTCGTGGCCGGCCCGCTTCGTCATCTTCGAGCGCGAGAACTGGCCGAACGCGCTCTTGGCCTTGACTGCGGTGCCCAACGCGGCGAGCGCCAAGTCCTTCTTGTAGCCCGAGAGCTTCTGGATGTTCGACCACACCTGGTCAAGCCATTGCAGAATGGGCTTGGTGTAGTAGTAGCCGTGGAAGTGGTCCAGGATGAACGTGCCCGCCCCCGGGTTGGGAGCGAGCAGCATCTCGATGTCCTCATCGCTGAGCTTGTCGTGCGAGTTCTCGACCACCGCGCGGGCCAGGTGATAAGGATACCGGAGCAGGTCGTTGGCCATGACCTTGTAGCCCTTGCGCTTGAAGTTATAGGCCACGTTCGCACCGCCGGAAAAGGCGTCCAGGATGGTCTTCGCGCCCTTGGGCACGTGCCGCTCAATCCAGCCCATCATCAGGTACTTGCTACCCATGTACCCGGTGACCCGGACCGGATCGTTTTGCCCTGCCTGGCAGGTGAGCAGATCGAGAGCTTCACCCAGCGGCGCGTCGGCCAGGGCCTGCATGTTGTCCTCGATCCGTAGGGCCGCCTCCGCTGCGCTCTCCGACTCGTGCTTCTTCACCCACTCCTTGGCCTTGTCCAGGGTCCAGCCGTTCGGGTTGTCCTCGGTCTTCTTGGCGAAGCGGTAGGCCTGAAGGACCATCGCCTTGGGGTCGTGCCCCTCCTGGACGTGTTCTTTCTTGAGCCGGCCCATGATGATGGCGACGCCCTCGACCCCCTCCAGCCCCTTCCGCCGGAAGCTGCCCTTCTCGAACTCCTCCGGGTCACGCACGCGGAAGCGGATTTCATTCGGGGTCTCGTCCCAGATTGCCTGGGTCTGCAACTCGTCCTCTGCATAAGCCTCCAGCGAGGCCGCGGCCTTCTGTTCTTCCTTGCCCCGCTTGCAGATGAACAGCCGCTCCTTGGCGTGCGAGGCGTCACCGTGCTGCGAGGTGATCGAGTAATGGTGGTCGTGCGAACGCATGGCCGACTCGCGGCCGAGCGAGCCGATAATCTTCTTCATGTCATGCTCGTTCGGGTAGGCGTGATCCCGGTAAGAGATCAACCAGTGCGGGATGTGCTTCGCGTTGCCCAGGAAGGTCTCGAAGAACTCATTGGCGTTGGCCTTGGTCACCGTCTTGTGGTCGGTCTCGTAATGCTTGGTCTTCGAGTCCTTGACCAGGGTGAGGCCCTCCCAATAGTTCATCAGGCCCTCGACAAAGTGGTAGGATTTCTCATAGTTGGTGGTGGAGAATTCGGTCGCGTAAGGCGGGTCGAAGTAAACTAGGTCGCCTTTGATGCTCGGCAGGAGTTCGTTCACGTCCTTCCGAAACGCCTTGCACTCCTCACCGTTGTCGAACACCAGCGCGTTAATCCGCGCCACGTTCTTGCTGAACCGCTCCTTGAACTCCTCGGGCGTATCCTCGCGCTTGCCGTAGCGCGTGGACGACGAGAAATGCCCGAATCCGCCCTTGCCCGACATGCAGGTCTTGCCCAGAGCGAAGAGCGCGATGTCCTTCTTGAAGCCATCGAGCTTGTCCGCGTTGGCCCTGATGTTATCAATCAGGCCGTGGACGCCCTTGGCGAAGAATATGCCCTTGAAATTGTCCCGGACGAACGTCCCGGCCTTGGGGTTGTCCGCAAGCAGCGCCGTAAGCTCGTCGTCCGAGAGCCGGACCTTGTCGTTCTCGATGATCGCCCGCGCCGCGTGGTAGCAATAGCGCAGCCGGTCGTTGGCCATGACCTTGAGGCCCTTGGTCTTGTACATGTAGGCCACGACCGCCGAGCCGGAGAAGGCGTCCAGCGCCGACTCCACGCCCTCCGGGGTATGCTTCCAAATCCAGTCCACCAGCTTCTGCTTCGAGCCGATGTAGTTGGTGATGTACTTGGGGCGCTTATCCGGGGGAAGTTCGGGTTGACTTTCTTCACGCGCATAAGCCTCCAGCGCCTCGAAGTCCAACTCCAAGGCCGCGTCGGTCTCCAGCAGAAACGCCAACCGTTCGTAATCAGTAGCAAAAAGCTCCATTCACATCCTCGCGGGAGCCTTGGTCTCGGACGCGGGCCAAGTCCATCGCCCGGGCCCATGACAAGCTCCTGCGGGATATATACCGGCGGAAAGTGAAAAGTGTCGGAAAAAAGTTGAAAAAAATTATGAAGCGGTGAACTTGGCGATGATAACTTTGGCGCAGGCCTCCGAGGAGGGAAATTCGTCAACCTCAATTTCGCTCCCCCCCATCCCGCGATAGGGAGAGAGCGTTGTCCGATGGTACTCGAGGAAATCGTCCGGTAAGTTCTTGATCCCGTTCTCCACCAGCCGGTTGATGATCCACTCGGCCTCTTCCTGGGCCTCGGGGTTGCCGGGGAGGTATTCGATCACGAGGTCGAGGCCGGGACCGGGCCCCTGGACCCAGACGCCGATGGGTTCGTAATGGGGATTGCGGAGACGGTCGCGGAGCGCGTACTCAATCATGTAGCGGAGCTTCATTCCCACTCCTCCGCGATCCGGATGTGTTCGGCCAGAATGTCCTGGTCCGCGATGTCGAAACGCTCGCGGTTCTCGGCCTTGTATTTTTGCCAGGCCTTCCAATCCTCAACCATCCCCGGCTCCGACACCTCCATGATCAACTCCGCGTGGAAGCGCCGTTCCCGGTCATCGTCGAGGTCAATGAGATAGGTGTCGTCCTGCTCCCACCGGCAAACCTTGATGGTGTGCGAGAACTGGAAGCCCTGGTCGTAGCCCGCCATCTTGAACAGGAGCCAGAAGTCCGCATGGGTCATCTCGCCCGCAGCGTTGAACTGCGGGGCCACTCGGGTGACCGTGTAGCTGTCCACCAGGCCCAGGCGGATCGGCTTCTCGCCACGCTCCCTCATCTCGATCCACGAGCCTTGCCGGTTGAACTCCGAGAACAGCGCCTGCAGCCGCTCCTTCTCCTTTTCGATGAACTCCTTCATGCTCACCTCGCAATCACAATGTCCTCGACCTTGCGGCCGTCGGGAAGTTTCACGATGCCCTTCTTGCGGAAGGACTCCAAGATCTTCTTCCGCTCGTTCTGGCTTCCGGCCACGATGACCTCGATGTTGTCCAGTACTGTCACCGAGTATTTGAAGATGGTCTCGTTTCCACTCTTGCGAGCGAATTTCTTCCAGTCCTCGGGCGTGCTGCCGCGATGCTGCGTCACGTAATCGTCCACCACCTTGCCATAAGCGTCGTGGTCGTAGCTGATAGCGTCCATTCGGCGCAGGAGCCGCTTCTTGAAGTACAGCCCGGTCTCGTCCGGGCCTTTGTCCGGGACCTTCTTGATTCGCGTGAAGAAGTAGCTCGCGCCGCCGGTTTTCATGTCCTCCTCCGGCGACATGCCGCCCACCGGGACCCCGGCCCGCAGCTTCTCGATGGTGCTCACCGCCGCGCCGTTTTGCTCGACCACCTTTTCAATGAACGAGGACACGCTCTCACCGTTGGTGAGGTGGTGATGGAGCGCGTAGCCCTTCATCTCCTTCTCCAGGTCCTCGTCCGAGAGGTCGAACCGGTACTGATGCCGATAGCCCGCGCCCTGGCCCGGTTGCTTGAACGCCAGCTGATACTCGCCAATGGGATCGTAGCCCGGCATACGGGTCAGGTCCTTTGCGCCCAGCCGCTTCTCCCAGAAGGCCCGCATCTCCCGGACGCGGACCTCCTTGCTGGCCGAGCGCCGGTCAAGGTCCGCGATCATCTTCTTGTAGGCGGACTCTTTTTCCGCCTTGGAGAGGTAAGCTTGCTTATGGAGGTAGAGCAGTTCCGAGTCCTCGGCAGTCGCGGCGGTGGACTTGAGGCCCAGGGTTTCCATGTGCCCCATTGCCCGCTCGATGCTCTTGGCGTCCGGTTTATCCGGCAGCACCATCTCGAACTCGCCGCGCTGGGCATAGAGATTCTTCTCCGACCAGGGGCGGTACACGGCCCTTACACCATCACCGAATTCCACCTCGAATTGCTCTCCTGCCTTTAAACTGTGGCCCTTGAACATGGCCGAGTTATCTGCGTCTTCCTTCACCACGACCAGGTCGCCATTCTTCAGTTCGCGTTTCTCGTGCAGCACCTTCGAGCGGGTAACCTTGAAGCCCACGTCCTTAGACTTCTCCGGGCGAGGGGATGCGTGCTTCTTCGTGTAAGCCCCGAACATGTCCTTGATCGGCTTCTTCGCGCTTTCCGCCTCCTCGATCCTGGCGAGCCAAGCCAGGTACTCGTTGGCCATGCCCTGCACGTCCGGGTCGCTGGACTTGGCCAACTTCTGGAGAGCCTTCTCGTGCCCCTTGGCCTTTTTCAACTTGTCCTGGTTGTACTTCTTGTCGTCCTTGTGGTGGTTGATGGTCTTGGCCGCAGCCAGGATGTCGTCCGCGAACTGGTCCTCGGACAGAGTGTCGCCCACCTTGGCCGAGGCGGGATCAATCCCGGCTTTTTTAAGCGCCTCCAGGATTTTCGCGTCGGCCTCGGGCCGGACCTTCATTTTGATGACCGTCCGCTCTTTGCCCTTGGCCGTCTCCACGAAGATGAGCGCGTTCTGGTCCTCGATGTCATCCTCGTCAAAGGGCAGGACCTTGCCCTGCCAGCCAAGCTTCCTCACTTCCTCGATGAGCTTTTCCTCGGCTGGACCGAGGCGGCCTTTCTTGGGGAGGGCCGCAGCCGCGTCCTCGAAGCGAAAGCCCTTCTTGCCCAGCACGTCGGCATAGAACCCCTCAAAATCCCGGCGCAGGTTGCGCTTGCGCTCCAGCGCCAGATCGAGGAAAGCTTTTTTCTTGGCCTCGTTTTTACCGAAGCGGCCATCGGCATAGGGCTTGAGTAGCGCCAGGTAGTCATCGTCTGCAATCTTTTCGACCTCACGGATGTAGCGGAGCGTGACCGAGGGATCGGCCTTGACCTTGCCCTGCTTGACCGCGCGGAAGACCGTGTTGTAGTAAGGCTCCTGCTCGCCGAACTTGCCGTTAGGGTGGTAGTCAATGGAGAGCTTGTCCTCCCCCAGGTGCTTGAAGAGTTGCCCCTTGTCAATGCCGTAGACCTTGCCGCTCCGCGCCCGCAGGAACTGCTTCGAGTGGCCATCATGGTTGGAGACGAGCCAGTCCACCACGTGCTCGCGTTGAATCTGTTCCAGTTCGGTGGTCGTCAGCTGGGTCGGGTCCACGTCCGAGAAATCGCCCTTGGCCTGAAGATCGGTATGCCACTTCTGGATCGAGCCGAGCTTGCCGTTCAAGTTGATGGTCCGCACTTCGACGGCGTCCGGGTCAATCAGCCGCCCGATCTGGTAGGCCGCCTCCTCGCCCTGGGCGATGAACTCGTCGCCGGATTTTTCAATCGGCTTGAACAGCCACTTGGCCCCGCTCTCGTCTACCCAGAACTCCTTGGTGTGCGCGCCGCCGACCTCGGCCTTGCCTGCGGGCTTGAAGTTGCCGGGCTTGCCCTTTTTCTCCCAAGCCTGGTCCGCGTCCTCGAACTCCGATCCCTTCTTGGTGAAGACCGGCGGCTCTGGTGGGGACGGCTCGGGAGGAGAAGGCGCAGGCGCTGGACGAGTTTTAACTGGCGGACTGGGCGCGGTCGGAGCTTTCTTGCCGCCGTGCTTCTCGGCCCAGGCCCCGTGCTTGGCTTCGATGCTGGCCTTGGCCGCCTCCACCTTGGCCGGGTCGGTCTCGGTGAACAGCGTGACCATCTCGTCCTTGTTCGCCCACTGCCAGTGCTTGAGCTTGGTGTCCTTGGCCAGGGTCTTGAGGTCGCCCGATTTCATGGCCGCGACCTGGTCCTGGAAGAGCTTCTTCTTGAGCGCGAGCTCCTTGGCGTTGGACTCCAGCATCTCCTGCGGCAAGCCCGCACCCTGGGCGAGCGCGGATTCGGCTTCCTTGGCCGCCGCGAGGAAATCGTTATAGCCAGCGGGCGACTTGGGCACGATCACCTTGGAGGCCGCCTGCTCGATGGTCTCCTTGGCCTTCTTGACCTTTTCCTTCTGCGCCGAGTCGAGCGCTTCCTGCTTGGTCTTCTCGGCCAGGTCCTGGCCGGCGGACTTCTCGATGGCTTTGACTAGTTGCTGCTTGTTTTTGAGCGGGCCGATGGAATGCTTCTCTTTGGCGGCGATGAGGTCTTGTCCCTGGAGGCCGGAGTGGTCCACGCCCGGCTCGATCTCGTCCAGGAGTTCGATCACGTCCTGCTTGGTCATGTTGAGCGAAACGCCCTTGTCCTTGGCGATGTCCTTGAGGTCGTTCACCGAGAGACCCTGGAGACCGCCTGGCGCGGGAACCTTCTTCAGCTGGTCGGTTATCTGCTGGGCCTGCTTGAGCGCGGCCTGCTTCTCGGCCAGGAGCTTGACCAGGTCCTCCTTGGTGCGCAGCAGGCCGATCTTGTATTCCTTGATCTTGGCCTGGAGCGCCTGGCCGGAGAGGTCCCCGTGTTCAATGCCCGGCTCGGCCTGATCCAAGAGCTTGATGAAGTCGGCCTTGGTGCGGGCGATGGACACACCGTTCTGCTTGGCCAGAGTCTGGAGTTGCTTGGCGGTGAGGGCTTGGAGGTCGCCGATCTCGCCTTTCTCGAACGCGGCCTTGAGCTTGGAGTCCTCGCGGGCCTTGGCGAGCGCCTGGCCCTCGATTCCCTCGGGCGGGATGATGCACGCGGCTGGTTCGTCCGCGGCCACGGCGATGAGTTCGCTCCCGCAGATGTTGATGGGCCAGGCCACGATGTTGGTGCACCGGCAGTTGGGGTGCGCGGGCTGCTGGGGGAAGCGGTCAATCAAAAAGACCTTGCCGTCGAGCGGGCCGCACACCGGACACACCCGCTCATCGTCCATTGTCATCCATTCGAGCTTCTTCACGCCCACGTGTTTGTGGAACTTGATCCGGCCCTGGTTGTGGGCGCGGAGCACCTCGGTGCGGGCGATGAGTTCCATCCGGTACTGGGCCTTGCTGAACACCTTCGATCCCGCGTGCCGGAAGGACTCCGGGTCTTTCACCACGTGGCCCAGGTCGCGGACAATGTCCTCCACGCCCTTGCCCGTGGCGACCCCGGAGAAGACCACGCGCTTGATCCCGTCCGCCAACTCGCGGTTCACGTCGCCGGCCAGGACCAGGTTGTAGTTGGCCATGAAGTCGAGCGCGTCGGTGTCCACCAGCGTAAAGACCTTGGTGGAGAGCTTATCAATGCCCTCGGGCTTGAGGTCGCGGTAAAAGGGCAGCTGGGCCGAAGCGAACTCGTCAATACCGCGATAGATGCCCTGGCGGAAGGAAGCCTTCGTCGCCTTCTTGAACCGGAGCGTCTGCTCCTTGCGGAGCGTGCTGGTGATCTGCTGGAGGTCGGCTTCAAGCTTCTTCAAGCCCTGGACCGCCGCGAGCTTGTTGTCCGGGAGCGAACCAAGGGTCTTGTAATGCAGGATGACCTTGCGGACCTCGTCCTCGGCGTCGGCCAGGATGCCGGAGAGATCGCTCGCCACCTGCTCGGTGTATAGGTTCCTGGCTTTGACGCTCCGCGCCGTGGCCTGGCGGATGGCCTCGGCCTGGGTCAGGGGTGTCTTAATGGCGAGGGCGGACAGCACGGACGACTCCGATCAGCTTGCCGGGGCAATGCGGGCGTCGAAGAAGCGGCAGGCTGGTGAAGAAAAAGTTGTCTCGGATTTCCGCGCCCGGCAATGGTTCTTCTCCTCGTCGAAGTGAGCGCACGAGTCGCAGACCTCGTCACCGATTGCCCGGGCATAGTCGGCCTCCACCGATGCGCTCGCCTTGTTCGCCGCCGGGTCCAGGCCGAGCATCTTCTGCGCGACCTCCACGCCCATGATCCCGGCCATGACCATGTCCACGATGGGCTTGATCTGCTTCTCATCCAGCAGGTCCACCGACTTCTTCTCGCTCTCCCTATTGGCCGCCTCGATGTCCGGGTCGAGGTCCATCTTCAGCTGCAGGCTCGCCCGGCTGATGAGCTTGCGGTCATAGAGTTCGATGAGCAGGCGCTTCACGTCCACCGCGTCGCTGGGGTCAAGATCGTTGAACAGAAACTGGAGGGTCTTGTCCTTATGCCCCTTGAGTTCCATCCAGTCGTCAAAGACCCAGGCCAGGATGTCGCGGGCGGCCTGCTTGATCTCCCGGATCATGACCAGCATCTTCTGCAGGCTCACCGAGGCCGTGGCGAAGTTGGGGCCGTCGCCCGTGATGAGCGTGCGCGACAGCCCGAGCGCGACCATGATGTCTTCCTTGACCTCCTTGACCTTGTCCTCGACGTTGAGGACTTGGCCTTCGGTCCCGTGGGTCTCGACCGTGACGTAGAATGGGACCACCAGCCCGCTCTTCAGGTCCATCTTGTTCACCATATCCCGGACCTGCTCCAGCATGGTCTGGTCGGGCATGACCATTTTCTGGCCATAAGCGCCGCCGACCTTGAGCAGCCGGAAGGGAGTGGCCCAGCGCTTGGCAATGGCTTGTTCGGCCCGGCGATAGTCGCGCAGGAGTTCGATGGACTGGAACGCGGGGAGCACCAGTGAGTTGCCGCGCGGCGAGAAGGGCGGGGCGTCCCATTTGAGGTGGAGCACCTGTTTGACCGGCAGATTCAGGGCGTCTCCCGCGCTCGGCGCGTCCTCGGGGTATTGCTTGGCCTCGACCAGTTCGCCGTTCTCGTACCGGACCTTGACCGAGATCGGGTTCACGCACACGACCTCCTCGATGTCCTTGCCGTCCTTGGTGTAGCCCTTGAACCCGATGGCGTCGCCCTTGACCAGCAGTTGCAGGATCATGGCCTTCACGAAGGCCGAGACGCTAATCTTGTAAGCCAGTTCGCTGGCGGCCTCCTTCACGCCCGCGTCATCGCTGGCGACTTTAATCTCGTCGCCCACGGCGAAGGTTCGCCAGGAGTTCACGCAGTTTTTGACCAGCGGCTCCTCAACGTAATACTCCCAGGCCCTCCGCGCCCGGTCTTCCCAGGTCACGGGAATGGCCTCGTTCGCCGAGACCTTGGCGAACACCGCCGGGTCCAGGGCCGCAGCCGATGCCAGCGGCGCGATAATCACCCCCTGCGCCAGGAGGTCTTCGTTCGTGATTTGTCCTTTCCCTTCCACTGCAACCTCGCTTGTTTTAGCCCTGTGAGCGCCACATTCGCGCCACGGCGCGAGATGAGATCGCCTTTAGGGGTATGTAGCCAAGGCCAGGCTAACTGGCAGCCCTTGGGCCAAACGCTAAATAAACACCGGCTCCGTCATCAGCGGCACCAAGTGGACCGTCTCCTGGCCGGCCCCGTTCAAGTTGCCCTGCTCGCGGGCGAGTATGGCGCAACGCACCGCGTCAACGATGTGGTCGTTGCCCTTCCCGTAGATCACCTTGCCGTCCCGCAGTGTGTAGGTGTGCGTGGTGAACTGGTCCTCGATCTCCATATCATCGGCTGGGAAGATGAGTTGCTTCCTCTGGAGCGCGCCGTTGATGAGGCTCGTCATCAGCTCCTTGGTCCGCTTCTTGACCTCATGGCCGTCCCGCACCGCCAGGGTCGTCATTCCGCCGAAGTCATACCCGGCCAACCGTCCCTCCAACTGGAGCGGCTTGTACTTGTCGAGCGTCAATAGCTCCTGGACCACAGCCAGGCCGTTGCCGCCGTTGTCCACGCCGATCCCGACCGGCGAGAAGTATCGTTCGAGCAGAGCAATGGCCTGGGCGATGTGAGGATAGGTCACGTGCTCCATGTGGACGCGCAGAATGAGCTTCAGCACCGACCGCTCGCCGGCTTCGCTCTCCCGGAAGACCACGAGCTCGGTGGGGTCGTTGGTATAGCCCAGGTCGCCGCCGATCCAGAACGTGCCGGTCTGCGGCATGAGATTGAGGAGCATCTCCAGCCGGTCGCAGGAGTCATCCTCGGTCTCGCAGTTCTTTAGCTCGTCGCCAGTAATCACCACCTTCTGGTATTCCAATAGCTCCTGCCGGCACAGGGTCAGGTACTCGATGTTGAACGCGCCGTAGGAGGGCTTGCCGTGTTCACCCGCGACCTCATGCTGCCAGCCCGCGGTGTCCTTGCCTCCATAGAATTCGATTAGCTCCGACTCGCGCTCTTCGCTCCAAGCCGGATTCAACCACGAGGGCCAGCGGAAGACCTTGAACTGGTCCGAGGATGTGAGGCGGTAATAGGTGGTGTTGCGCAGACCGTTGGGAGTCGAGTAAATCCGCAGCTTGCCGTTGGCCTTGAGGCACTGGCGCAGGGCCTTCCACGCTTTCTCGGAGAGCCACGCGCCCTCGTCAACCCAGACCCGGTCCACGTGCAGCGAGCGGAACGAGTCGCCGTAAGCCCCCGCCGGTCGGAAGTAAAGGATCGAGCCGTTGGCGAACTCCAGCCGGAAGTAGGGCTTGCGGTGAATCTTGGGCTTGCCGTACTTGCTGATGGCGATGCTGTCCATCAGGTCCGGGTTGGATTCCAGTTGGAACTCGATCTCCTCGATCAGGGTATCGAGATGGCCCTGGTGAGGCGCGGCGATCAGGCCCTGGCCGCCGGTGGTGATGAAGGCGAAGTGGAGCGCGTCGGTGGTGATGTTCACGCTCTTGCCCGCGTCCCGGCCATCCAGGTGGATGATGTTCCTGACCTCGCAGAGCAGGTCCTCGGCCTGGTGCGGCCAGTAGCTCCGGGGCGTCTCGTCTCGGTTCTTGAGGTAAGCCTGGCCCCACAGGACCGGGTTCATCAGCGTTTCCGCCAGACGGCGGTCCCTGGGTTTTAGGCCCGCCATGACCCCATCTCCCCAGTATTCCGGCCCTCGAAAATACTATCAGAAATGCCTTGACTTCCGGCTGAATAGAAGCGTGTATGTGTATGCGCCGACATAATCGGACGGCGCGGGATTGACCCCACGGAAAGGAGGCAGACATGAAAAGAAAGGACGTCGAGGTTGGCCGGACCTACCTGGTCAAGGTGTCCGGCAAGCTCGTCCCGGTGCGGCTCGAAGCCGAGCATCCGAACGGCGGATGGACGGGCGTGAACAAGGAAACGCGGCGACAGGTCCGGGTTCGGACCGCCGCAAGGCTGCGGTGCGAACACACCGCGAACCCAAACTAAGAAAGGAGACCGACTATGACCGAGACACTGCATGAGGCCGCGCAAACTTACCTCGCGCACCTCAAGACCCAGGGGAAGAAGGAACGGACGATTTACACTTACGGCAAGGATTTCGAACAGATCGAGGCCCACTTCGGCGCGGACCGGAAGCTCAACACCATCCTGCCCCAGCATGTGGGCAAGTTCTTCAAGTCCGACGACCTGCTCAAACTCCCGGACGGCAAGCCCCGCGCCAAGCCCACGGTGGACAAGACCATGCGCGTGATGCGCATGTTCCTGGTCTGGGCCAAGGAGACCAAAAGGATTGATAAGCTCCCGCTTCCCAAGGACACGCCCATGGGCCGGGACGCCGTAAAGGAGGAGCAGGATGACCCCGCAAAGAAACGCAAGTCCGATAAGGCTACTGCCCAGTCCTGAACCTATTGAGCAGGCGGTGCTCGCCTTCAGCCAGAGGCTTGAAGCCCAAGGCCGCTCCCCGAACACCATCAGCGCATACCAGCGCGACCTCATGACCCTGGCCCGGGTGCTGACCGAAAGGCACCCGGGCCTTTCGCTGGACCGAATCACGCCGGGAATGCTGGACGAGGCCCTGACCTCGCCCGATATCGCCCGCACATCGCAAGGGGAGCCGCGCTCGCCCGCGTCCCTGCACCGCTTCAAGGCCGCGCTCCGCTCGTTCTTCGCCTGGGCCAAGGACACCGGCCTGACCCCGGAGAACGCGGCCCGCTCGGTCACCCTGCGCCGGCTCCCGCGCACGCCCCCGGTGTTCCTCACCGAGGCCGAAAAGAAGCGGCTACTCAAGGAACTCCGGGGCCAGGCATCGGCAATGGCGACCAGGGACCGGCTCATCATCGAGCTATTCCTGGGCACCGGCATCCGGCTCCAGGAGCTTGTGGACCTCGACCTCGATGACGTGGACCTGGACGCCAAGCATCTCCGCGTCCGCCACGCCAAGGGCAATGTCCCGCAACTGAAGTTCCTCAAGACCGACCTCCGCTCATTGCTCCGTTCGTATCTCGCCGAGCGCCGCCGCGTTGGGAACGGAGAGTGCTCCGCGCTGTTCCTCTCCAACCGCGAGACCCGCCTGGGCCCACGCCAGGTCGCCCGCAGGCTCGAACACTGGCTCGAAGCCGCCGGGATCGCCAAGCACATCGGCCCCCACGCCCTGCGCCACACCTTCGCTACCCACCTCTACAGCAAGACCGGCGACATCCTGGTGGTCCAGCGTGCGCTCGGCCACCGCGACCTTTCCACCACCCAGGTCTATACCCACCTCGTGGACGGCGTCCTGGAAGAGGCCATCGAGCGCCTGTGAGCGCCGCGCCTTCACTCGCCGTCCCCTTGTGAAATTTCCGTCAACGCTTTTTTCACCTTTTCTTTGAGCCGCCTTATCCGCAGCCAGGCGAAGAACGACCAGCCCATAACGTCCAGTAGCTCCTGCTCCACCTCGTCCAGGACTTCGAGCGCGGGCCGGCGCATGGTCGAGTCGCCATACTCGACCGCGCCCTGCTCCAGGCGGTGTTCAACCAGGGAGACGAACTCCAGCCAGTCATCGCGGAGTCCCGGCCCGGCCATTGTCGCTCGCGTCTTATCCATCAAGTTTCCTTGTCCCATTGTTGGCGGACCCTAAACAGTGAAATTTCTGTTGACTCGGATTTCAGAGAACACGTCTTATGCGCCCTTCTTGCCCTCTCGCTGCTCCGCAACTCTTTGAAACAAGCGGCTCTTCATTTTTCGCTCTCCGGGGTTATGCGCCATCTTTTTTGCGTTTTCGCCCGCGGGCTGGTTTTGCCTCGGGGTTTTTCTCGTCCGCCAGCTTCTTGACCAGGGCGGAGGCCCACTGCGCCGGGGTCGCGCTCCGCTTGTTCGGAAGCTCTCCCTCGCGGGTGATCTTGGTGGTCTTCAGGTCCTTCAAGTGGCAGCGGATCATCCGGTCCAGGCGCTCGGCCGCATCCCAGTTGCCCTCCTCCTGCGCCCGGCTCAGCTTGATGAAGTAAACCGCGACCAGCTCCACCTGCATGAAGTCCGAACTCTTGTTGAACACAAAGTCCTTGTAAAGCTGCGCAATGATCGAGTCGAAGATCTTCTTCTCGTCCTCGGCCAGGAAGCGGCTGGCATAGATGCCATGCTCCATGCCGCGCAAGTTTCCCTCGGGCGCGCCACGGCCCTTCTCGCGCACCTTCTCGTTGCGGACCCACTTGTCCAACTCCTGGGCGTCGCTCTTGCAAATCTCCCGGCCCGCGTCGGGAGTGTTCTGGTCTTGGTCAGTCATCGTCGTGTGAATTCTGCACCGATGCATCCGACTCCGGCGCGGGAAGCAAATTAAGCTGGATTTCACTCCCCTTGTCGGAGACGCCTTCCACCTGATTACATACCGGCGAATCGTCAAAAGTGCCGGAAATTATTTTGTCAGGCCGCTCATTTTTTATGATCTGGTGGACCCGGCGGGGTGAGATTCCGGCCAGCCGCGCAATCTCCTTGATGGGCACGCCTTCCTCCTTGAGCGCCAGCACGAGCTTCTTGCGCTCGTCATAGAACAGCTTGCTGCTCGGCACCCAGAGCAGCCCGGTGAAGTGGGCTTGCACCGCCTCGACCAGGTCGGCCGGCAGCACGGCGTGGGCGCAGGCATAGCGTTTTTTCATGGGGCCTCCTTTCCCGACCGCTTGATCCAGGGCTGGTCAACGTGCGAGTTATAGAAGCGCAGTCGGCTCTCGCGGGGACCTGGATGGATGATCTCGATGGACTGGCGGGTGACCTCGCCGATGAGCCTGTCGCCTTCCAGGAAGCAAACCAGGCCATAGTCCTCGCCGCAGGGGAATTTGAATTGCCCGCGGTTCTGGTAGAGGGAGGTCTCGGTCCAGTCGAGGGATAGAGCTTGGTCCTTGATGGCATCGACCTTGGCCACAGACTCGGGGGAGACGGGATGGACGAATCTGAATTCTCCGTTGGGAGGAAAGAGGTGTTCGGGTTTCGGTACGACCTTGTCCGCTGTTGCTGCATGCCTGTCCAGGTCTCCGGCCTTCCAGGGGATTGGCGGGGCGTAGGCCTGGGCATCCAGTTGGTTGATGGCCTCTTGTACCTGGCCGTCGCCGAAATTTTTCATCGCCCACTCGTGAATGGGCATGAACTTGCCGCGCAGTTCGTCATAGGCGGCCTTGGCAAGTCGCCCGGACTCGCATGCTCTTTTGGCCAGCATGATCTTGGAGCGGAGCCAGGCATAGTATTCGGGATCGAGGCGGCGGTAGCAGAGGTCATCGTAGGTGACGTCGCGGGCGTAGAGTTGCGGCTTGTCGGTCTCCCAGGTCTTGAGCGTAGGGGAAACGTAAAGGGCGGGTTGCTGGATCGGCGGGTTTGCCTGGCCGGACCCCTCGTGGTTCGCGTCCTTGATTTTGCCCGCAGGTTCCTTGACGGCGGTTTCCCCGTCTGCATGTTCCTGCATGATTTTTAAGAGGCTCATTGCTTCTCGCTCCCGGAATGAAATCTCGGTTTACCCGGATTACATACCGGCGGAGAGGCGAAAGTGTCGGAAATTTTCTAAAAAAAGTTGGGAAGTGGTGAAAGGGTGAAAGGTTCGGAAGGGGCAAAACAACCTTTCACCAGGACCTTTCACCATACATAACCATTCAATTTCAATAAATAATTAATAAAATATGGTGAAAGGGTGAAAGGTAGGGAAGGATATGTCTATTAATGAGCAAAAAATAAAGGCTACCATCCCCTTGACGAGGACCCCCACCCTTATTTTTTTCTTCAAATATAGAGAGAGACCTCTGGGAACCTTTCACCCTTTCACCACGCAGGATAACTATATGGATTATCAAACTATTTTCATGGTGAAAGGTTCGCCGTGGTGAAAGGGTACCCTTTCACCCAATGGGCTGAATGGAAAAAAAGAAGCCGGTTACCGGGGAAGACAGGTGATGTTGTAGGTGGTGGTTCGAGCGTGGCCTTGGTTCAGATTGATGTCGAAGCCAGCCTGCTTGATGACCGCCAGGTCGTTCGAGAAGCGCTGGGCGAACTGCTGTACGGACTTCATATTAAAGGAGAGGCTGAAGTCCTTGGCGAGCCTGCGGAGGGCGATGAAGATATCGCGGGCCAGAGCACCCTTGATGGTATCCTCGTCCTGAAAATCCAACTGGTAGCGTTCCATGAAGGCGGCCTTGTTGGACTTGACCACGTTAGTAGCCGTGCTCTCCTGGTCGGCCTCGAGGGCGTGGCGATAGGCCTTGAACAAGGTTGCCAGGGCCGTGGCGATGGGATTGGACTCGCGGGCCGTCTCCAGGCTCACACTGTTGATGGAGGCGATGCGCTCGACGAACTGCGGGTTCAGGGTCTCCAGGGCCGTGGTGATTTCCTCCGGGGACTCGCCCACGATCATCATGAGGTACATGAGGCTCAGGTAGTCGTTGCAGCGGCGCTTGTTGTGGTGCCCCAGGGTCTGGTGCAACAGCCGCATGACCTTCTCCTGCGCGCCGTCCCGGAGCAGGGCCAGGACGTGGCTGGTGCGTTTCATGAGCGCGGAGAGGATGAAATCCCGGCGCTGCTTGATGGCGTCCAGGACCTTGGCCTCGAGGAAGCAGTCGCTGGCTTGCTCATTGATGTCGAAGCGGATGATGAAGGTGCGGGAGAGGATTTCGGCCAACTCTCCGCCCAGCGGCTCAATGCCGGTGGTGTTGAGCAGGCACTTGGTCCGCTCGATGACCGTCTCGGTGTCGGTCCCGCCCCGGCGTTTTTCCTTGGCGATCCCGGTGATGCTGGTGAGCAGGAAGGTGGTGAGTTCATCGGTCAGTTGGGCGACCTCGATGTTGTCCAGGAAGATGCAGGGGTTCCGCGAGCCGTCGGTGTAGTTGGCGGCGATGGTGCTGGTCTTCTGTTCGGTCTCGCCATAGAGCAGGGCGGAGATGAGCTTGCTGGCCGTGGTCTTGCCGGACTGCGAACTGCCCTCGAAGCGGGTCATGGGCCGGGTCCCCACGAAGTCGATGAGCAGGAAGCACGAGAGCCACAAGAGGATGAGGAAGCGGTCGCCCTGGGCGCAGGGCAGGTTGGAGACGATGAGGTCCAGGAGCAGGCGGTCGGCCTCTTCGATGTCCGCGCCCGGCTGGAATTTGAGGGGCCTCATCTTGTTGGAGGGTTGGAGGATGATTTTGTCCGCGTTGCCGCCGTTCTTCATGATCTCGATGCCGTCGGGCGTGATCTTGGCGATCTCGTGATCGGAGTTGTTGAGGTTGAAGTAAAGGGTATAGCGGCCCACGTCGGTGTGCAGCCACATGAAGTCCTCCCGCATTTCGCCCCGGTCCATCGCCAGGTTGGACAGGACCTCGTAGAAGGTGCGGCCGCCATTGGTGGTCTGGACGACCCCAGTGTGCTTGTACATGGTCGAATAGTAACTGCGCTTGCGGCCCCGGTCGAAGCTGTCCATCCACAGGAGCCGGTCCTCGAAGAACATGAACGGCTCGCCCCGGGGCGTGTAGAAAAACCGAGCGCCGTTGGCAGAGAACCACTCGAAGGAAGCCTCGGCGATTTTGGCGTAGTCCGGCCCGCCCGAGGCCTCGTCGGCCTCGATCATGGCCTGCTCGATCCGGGCGCGGCACGATCCGGGCGGGGCGTTGGACGTGTATTTTTCCGACCGCCTTCTCCCGCGAGACCGGGCCGCGCTTTCCTTTTGCGCGGCTTTGACCTGATCACGTAGAGTGGTGAGAGACAGGTTCTCCTTGCCGAACTTCTCCTGGAGAATTTTCAAGTGGCGATTTTGTTCGAGCGGGACCAGATGGGCAACCTCAAGGAGAATCGGTTCGAGGAGCCGGTTGCGCTCCTGCTCGGGGAGATCGGTTGGCAGATTGGCGATCCCAAACTCCAGGGGCGTCTGGGCCTGGCCCAGGAGAACCTCGAAGTCCGCCCCCGTATGGCCGGAGACGAAATAGTCGTTGACATCAATTTTGGCCTGCGCGAGCAACTGCTCGGCCTGCTTGATCTCCTCGTCCGACCGCCCGGCCAGGAGCTTTTTCAGTTCGCCCGGGCCGACGTTCGCGGTGACGTTGAAAACTTGCTGGAGTTGGCCACGGGCCTGTTCCTGCTTTTCGGTGAGGGGCAGGACCACGAGTCTGGTCTCGATATTGTGTTCGGCCAGGATGCTTGCGGTCTTCATGGCCCCGTGCAAGCCCGCCTGCGAGACCTCGTTATCCTGGCAGATATAGATGGTCTTTACCCCGCGCAACTTGGGGATGAGCCGGTCCCAGTCCGCCTGGCGGATTCTCACCGTGACCGGCGAGACCGCCGGGAAGCCCTGCTCCATCAGCGAGATGCAGTCGGTCACTCCTTCCGTGATGATCACCCGGTCAGGCCGGGCCAGCAGGCAGTCCTCGTTGAACAGGAAGCTGTTGTTGACGCAGGCCGCGATGTGCTTGTTGGAGCCTTCGTTGTTAACCGGGAGCTTCTTGTACTTGCCCTGCTCCCAGGGCTTGTCCGGGGTCCACGGGGTCTTGCGGCCGATCATGAAGACCACACGGCCCCGGCTCCAGTAGGGGAACACGATCCTGGCTTCGAAGAATGGAAGCAGACCGTCCTGGCTGGTCGGTCGGAAGGCCCCGCTCGCGGCCAGTTCCCGGAGGCTGAAATTATGGGGAGGGCTGGTCAGGGCTTTGAGCAGGCCCGGACGCTCTTCTCCGCTCGGACTCTTGCTCGGGGAGTTCGAGGCATAGCCGATCAGCAGCTTATCGATGGTCTCATCGGAAATCCCATAATGCGCGTGGAACCACTCCAGGACCTTGGGAGAGTCCTTGAGGCGTTCGTGATAGAACCCCGCGAGCGCGGTCAAGGCTTCCTGCACCCGGACTTCCAGCAGGCGCGCGGCCTCGGTTTCCTTCAGGTGTTCGGGGGAGAGGCCGTATTCGGACAATGGCGGCAGTCCGGCTTTTTCAGCGAGGTAGTCCCGGGCGTTTCGGTGACTGTCCGGCATGGTTCCGGATTGTCCGGCGGTCACCTTCCCGGCTTGAACGAACTCGACCAGCTGGAGCACATCCCCGCCCGCGCCGCACCCGAAGCAGTACCAGCCCTGCTTATCAAGCATGATGTGAAGCGAGCGGTGTGACTGGCTTTTATGGTTGGGGCAGTCGCATTGGAGCAGATGCCCGGACTCCTGGGTGATGCGGCCGGCAAGGAGGTCGCGGGCTGCCTGGCCGATGTCAATCTCGGTGATGAGCCGGTAATACTCCCTGACGTTTGCGAGCGAGGCCGCCATATAGCTCCCGTTTACGGTCGAGCTTCATTGCTTTGCGAAACCGGCTCGGCCAGATGAATGGACAAGAAGGTCTTGCGCTCGTCCAGGTGGCGCTTCTTGACGCAGTTCTTGATCCCCCAATGGTCCCCGATGATGATGGCGGTTTCCCTGGCCCGGGTGACGCCGGTGTAAAAGAGATTGCGGTGGTGCATGAAGGCGTGGGACTTGTGGACAATGACAATGGCGCAGGGGAACTCCGATCCCTGGGTCTTGTGGATGGTGAGCGCATAGGCCAGCTGCACGTCCTGCAGGTTGGAGGCCTCGACCGTTACCGGCATGCCGTCGAAGTCAATGTTGAGCGATCCCTTGCGGTCCACATCAATCACCATGCCCACCGCGCCGTTCATGACGCCCAGGTCGTAGTTATTGCGGGTCTGGATCACCTTGTCGAATGGGTGAAACTTGGGCCGACGGCCAGAGGGCGTATCCGGCACGTGGACTCCCCAAAGCTTGCGCTGGAGGAGCTTCTGGAGCTTGATGTTCAACTCGACCGTGCCGAGCGGGCCCTTGTGCGTGGGCGTCAAGACCTGGACGTCGCTCATGAGATTGAAGCCCAGGCCATCTTCGATCCTGTGCTTGAACATCTCCAGGAGGGCTTGTTGCGCTTCGTGCTGGTCCGTGAACTGATCAAGGAGATACCATCCCTGCCGCTTGACCTTTTTCTCCTCGGCGGTCTTGCGAACTTCCCCGTTCAAGATCGCGATGCAGTTCTCCTTCAGCACCCCCGCCTGGCGGACGACCTTATCGAGCACCACGGAAGGCACGGCCCGGGTCTGGATCAGGTCGCGCAGCATGTTGCCCGGGCCAACCGGCGGCAGTTGGTTATGGTCTCCCACCAACACCACGGCGGTCCGGCTCAAGTCAATCGTTCGGAACAAGCGCCAGGCCAGGGGGACGTCCACCATCGAGACCTCATCAATGATGATCACATCGGCGTCAAGGGGATCGTCCGGACCGCGAGCATAGGTCTTGCCGTTGAATCCGAGCAGACGATGGATGGTGCTCGCCGCATGCCCTACCACCTGTTCGAGCCTCTTGGCGGCCTTGCCGGTGGGCGCGGCCAGGATGACACTCAAACCCTGCTCCTCATAGATGCTGGTGATCGCGGAGACCGTGTAGGTCTTGCCGCTGCCCGCGCCGCCGGAGATGAGAGTGATCGAGTGAGACAGGGCCAAGGTCACCGCTCCTCGCTGTCCATCATTGAGGCTGGGGGCCGCGCGGTCCACGAGTTCGGAGACATCATCTCGCTTATCGAAATTCGGGTTGGCCAAGTCGCCCCGGCGCAGGAATTCCGCCAGGTCCGTCTCCATCGCCAGGATATCGGGCCGGGCCACAATGAACCGGCCTCCATGCGATGAGCATGACAGCTGCTTGGAATCGATCAGCGCGTCCAACTCCGTCTCGATCCGCTCGCGGCTGTCGAGGGTGTCCATCACCAGGAGCAGGTTGGCGCGGTCCAGGAGGTCCTCATACTCGACCCAGCAATCGCCCTGGTCCAAGGCCTCGTCAAGGCAATGAATGATCCCGGCCCGAATGCGGGGGCAGTGGTCCTTGGGCGTGCCCATCTTGCGGGCGACCTTGTCCACTTTCTTGAAGCCGAAGCCGGAGACCTCGCGGATGATCAGGTAGGGATCAGCCTTGAGCACGCCCAGGACGTTGTTGCCGAACTTCTCGACCAGGGTCGTCACCTGGTGGTGAGTGAGATCAAAGCTCGCGAGCCAGGTGAGCGCCTTGTTGACTAGGCGGGTCCGGTCCCACTCGTCCCGCAGTTGAACAATCTTGTCCACCGAGACCTTGGCGGTCTTGGCGATTGCTTCTGCATCCTCGGCGAGGGCGCGGTCGAAGTCATTACCGAACCGCTCGACGATGAGCTTCGCCTTGGCCGGCCCGATGCCCTTGACGTGCGGGTTGTTGGCGAGGTAGTTGGCCAGGCCCGTAGCGTCAAGGTCAAGGTTGTATTCCATGCTCTGGACTTCGAACTGCCTGCCGTACTTGGGGTGCATGATCCAGCGGCCATTGAGCACGACCGAATCGTTTTCCTGCGCGAACAGGTTGCCCGCGAACTGGATGTCCTCGCCCGCGTCTGTCTTGAGCCTCCCCGCCGAGAACTTTCCCCCGGCAAAGAAGACCTTTTCAATCGTGCCCCGGAGTGTCGCCGGGGCTGGTGATTTCTTGTCTGTCATTCTTGGATACCTTTTGATAAACGCGCAGCAGGTAAGCCTCGACGAAAAGGCAACCGAGTTGGCGGCTCCCGCAGAAGAACACCGGGAGCTTAAAGTCAACGATGACGGACATGGCCGCGCCAAGGACCGAGTTGGGATGAGCGCCGCTCGCATACTTGCCCTCGATGATGTCGCCCAGGTCCGCCTCGACCACGATGCAGGAGGCCTCATATTCCGCGAGGCGCTTCAACTCCTTGTGGAACCGCTCCCGGCCTCGGATGACGGTGGAGACGAAGTCCGCAAGCGACTTTCGCTCCACCGCCACCGAGCCTTCGTGACCCGCGAGCGAGTAGTCCCCGGCCGGGAGCGTTCGGCGGATTGCGGTGATACGTTGCGGATCAAAGGTGTAAGGCTCTTGTTCCCGCGTGTCGATTACGACGGTGATCCTGTCCATGCCTGTCCATTCTTGAGCCGCGAGCCGCTTAGAACGGGATGTCCGAAGGAGTCGAACTCGGCTTGTCCCCGCTGTCCTCGATCACGATCCGCTTGTTGAGGTACACGTTCTCGTTCTCGCCCTTGGTGCGTTTGGTCACCTCGAGTTTCACGTCCAGCAACTTGCCCAGGTTTTGGGAAAGGTCCGAGAGTTTCTCCAGGGTGAGGCCGCAGGTGTGCAGGTCATTCTTGAGCCACTTGATGTTCTCGCTGGTGACGATGACGTTGTTGCGCCAGAGCAGCCGCCCGGCGAATTTGGGGGCAAGGATACGCAGGGTCCACTTCAGCATCGGCGCGCCCGAGGTCTGGGCCCGGGTAAGTTCCACCTTCTCGACGTTGACCTGGTACTTGCCGTCCGGCACCGGATCGAATTCGCGTTCTTCGATCTCCGCCTGGACAAACTCATCGTTGAACTGCGAGAGGTCGATGTCGCCGGTTCCACCGGCGGCGGGATTGGTTTCGAATTCATTGTTCGACATGGTTCGGTCCTCCTTGATTATTTGGTTTGGTTCGCGGGCGTGGTCGATTTGGCTTGAGGGGCCGCGGGCTTGGCCTCGGGCTGCGATGTGCTTGGCTTGGGCGCGGATGTTGCGCCGTTGAAGGCCTCAAGGAACTTGCCGAAGTCGAGGTCGATCACCTCGGGCATCCGTCCGGTGCGGTCGCCGGCCTCGTAGTTGGGACTGGGCTTCGTGCGCATGACGCGCTTGTAGGTGGGCTTGCCGTCCTCGCCGGGCACCACCTCAATGTCGCAGAAGAGGATCATGTCGACCATGCCCAGCACCTGCTTGCGGGCCTTGTCGGGCAGGGTCGGGACGATCCGGGTGAGCTTGCCCGTGCGGGTCTCGATCTCCTTCTCCTGCGAGTGCGAGATGAGAAACAGGCCATAGGGCAGGAAGGCCAGCTTGTTCAGTACGCGCAGGAACTCGTTGTTGATGAGCGCGTAGCCCTTGCCGTAGCCCAGGTCGGACTCGTGTTCGATCTTGAACTTCTTGCAGATGTAGTCCGAGCACATGCGGTAGGCGTTGTCCAGGGTGTCGAGCACAATGGTCTTGAAGTTGTGCTTGCCCTCGGCGATCTCGGCGCAGGCCGCGAGCAGGTCCTCCCAGCTGTTCACCGGCGTCTGGAATACCTCGAGGGAGTTGAGGCCCGGTTCGGTGGCCAGGAAGAGAGCGCTGTCGGCCTTGGCGCAGAGGGACGACTTTCCGATTTTACTGGGCCCGTAGACGAGGACCGTCAGGTTGGACAGGTCCTGCTTGGGCGAGGTCTTTTGAGTGGGTAGCATTTTCGATTCTCCTTTTCGTTCAGAATGCCGGGGCGCTGTCGGCCACGGCGTGGTCCCGCGCCTCGGCGGGTTTCGCCGCCAATTCCTCGTGCGGCTGCGCTTGCTGATAAAAGTTCTCGATGACGTTGGGGCTGCCGTTGGAGCGGCAGAGGGGGTAGTAGGCGCACTGGCGGCGGTAGTGGAAACAGAACGCGGTGTTCTGGTAGAAGACTCCGCGCCGCCTTGCATCAAGGAGTGCCTGGGAGAGTTCCCACAACTCGGCCCGGAGCGTGTCGAATTGATCGCGGGAGACGTAGAGCATCTCGCGGTGGAACATGCCCGGCTCCGCGTATTTTTCCGAGAGCCGCGCCTGGAAGTCCTCGTCGCTCTCCGGGAGCTTGCGCTTGGCGCTCGTCTTACCGGTCTTGGACTTGGCTATCAGTTCCGCTCGCCGGGCCTCGAACTCGGTCTCGGTCTCGCCCTTGCCCTGCTGGAGCCGGGCCTTGACCAGGATGTTGTAGATGACGCCCGCGATCTTGATGCCGAGCGCCTGCTCCACATACCAGGTGTAGAGCACGATCTGGAAGTCGGTCCACAGGCGCTCGAGGTAGTCGGCATCCACCTGGGCGGCGGTCTTGTGTTCGAGAAGGAAATGCTCACTGCCTCTCCGCACGATGCCGTCCACCTTGCCCGCGAGCGTGAAACTCCGCGACGACGCGCCCGTGGCCGGGTTGATGATCTTGTCCTCGAACGGCTGCTCCAGGCCGACCACCTCGAACTCTTCTTCCCGGTACCGGGCCGCGTAGCTCTTTATCATCGCGGTGGCCAGGTGCCAGTCGCCAAGCTCGCTCTCGTCCTGCGCCCGGTTCGGATATGCGCGGTCAATGTGGTCGAGCACCTTGGCTAGGTCCCGCTCCCGGTGCCAGAGTTCGAGGCACTCGTGGATCATCGAGCCGAAGCTCAAGTTGTGGTCCTTCTCCATCGGGACGAGTTCCTTGAGATAGCGCCACTCGCAGGCCTTCCGGCAGTTGCGGAACATGGACCACATCGAATAGGTGGTGATCATCTGCTCGCTCATGACGCGACCTCCATCGGTTGCGGATCGCGCCCTGCTTCCTGCGGCGAAAATGTCCTCTCCACCTTGAACGCACCTTCCCCGAACTGGCGGGTGATAAAACCCGTGAAGATCTTGGCGATGTTGCGGCCGACCTCGGTCCCGGCGTCGATCACGCACGAGCGTTTTTTCAGGTCCAGGCGGAACTTCGCGTCCAGCCGGATCATCGAACGGCCATGCATGCACTCGACCGCGAGCGCGGACAACATCAAGGAATCCTCAACGTCCTTAATCGTGACGTCGGGTAAAAACTCGTAACGGTAAACCTGGGAATTCAATTTCTGCCTCCTTTCACGGCCCCAGGCCGTGGTCGTTCTCGCTCCGGGGTTCGATGCCGCGAGCGGTTTTTTTGAGGCGCCTCGCGGGATATATACCGGCGGAAAGCGAAAAGTGTCGGAAAAAAGTCTTCTTTCAGAGATAATTTTTCAGGCCCGCCGCCTCGAATATCTCTCTAAGCTTCTGGATCGCCTCATAAATCGTGCTTCGGGGAATGCCTAGCTCGATGGCAATCTCGGAAACGGTTTGGGTCTTGAGCCGCTCGCACAGGTCGCGGAAATTCTCCGGCAGGAGTTCAAACGCCCGCGCCATGTCCATGACCAGGTCGCGCTGATCCTCGGGCGGTCGGTTGATCAGACCGACCCTCATCAGGTATTCGCCTTCGCTGATTCGCTCCTGCCGCTCGGTCGGCTCCTCGCAGGCCGGATCGTTCGCGTTCAGCGAAAAGGCGTTCATGCGCCAATCGCGGTTGCCGGCCTTGCGCGCGGCAATGAGCGATGCGACCCGGCAGTTGACGATCCGGCTGATGAAGGTCGTCCGCTCCGCGATGTCGGGATCGTACTTGGGCAGGCGCGTGAGCAAGTCGAGCATCAGGTCCTGCTCGATGTCCTTCCGGTCCGCCCGGCAGAACCCCGGCTGATCAATCAACTGGCAGGCCTTGACCTGGATCAATTTCACCGCGTACTCCTCGATTCCGGGATAGAGATTTCTGTCGCCCATTTTTCCTCCTCGGGGCCGAGGAGGAGTTCGTGTGGGCGTCAGCCATTACCGGGGCCGGTGAGCGGTGCGTTGCGAGATCGCCGGTTGGCGACACCCACAACGACCTCCGCTCCGCGGCCAGTCTGTTGTCTGGTGGTTATTACTTACCGAGCCGAAGGACTACCTGTCGGCTGGTTCCTCGATTTCCAATGAGAAGGGAAGGCCAGCCTGGACCTCGATCCGACTGATCGTTCCGTTGCCCAGGCCGGCCAGGTGCTCAAAAAACTCCCTCACCTTGTCCTTGAGAACGAAGTCCCGCTTGCCCTCATCGCGGAGCGGTCCGTTCTCTCCGCCGATTTTGATCTTCCTCACTACCTTGGGCAGCGGGTCGAACATCGGCTCGCCGTCATGGACCGCGAGTCCTTCGATCCTTCCAAAATTGATCTCCTGCATCAGTTCGACCAGGCGCTTTCTGGCAGGAGTCAGGGCCGCCTTTGTCACGACACTTGGCATGTCACACCTCCGATCTGGTCCCCTGGGCAAAGAAAAACCCCCGAGAGACTGGCCCGGCGAAAGGCTCTCTCGGGGGTTGCTTCAGCACCCAGAGGGTGTTGTTGCTAAAATTGATTGGTCGCCGGACCAGCCTTTAGAGGGAAGGCGCTACATCCGGCGTGGCAGATGCTACAAATCGTGTAGCATTTTAGTTGATCAGTTATTTGAGGTAGGTGTTGTTGACCAGGTCAGACCATCACGAGGAACATAACTTATTGAATGGCCTAAGTTTATGACGGGTTCTTTTAGGTGTTCTGAGAGCGGCTTATCATACTGATCTATTTTCTTTAGGGCACGAGTAATTGCATTGCTTACACGTTTCCGAACCTTGTCCCGTTCATCCGCGAGTTTCCGAACCTTTCCTCCGAGCCCATGAGCTTTGCCGAGTTCAGAAATGATCCATTCCTTGTCGTTTTCCAACGACTCAATCTTCGAGAGGTCATTGTTGGATCGAGCCTCGTTAAGCTCACCCTCGAGTTCTTCCAGCCTTGTGCGATATGATTGGATGGCTTTGTCATCGAGCACTGCTCCGGAATCAGACTGTCCCAAAATCGTGAAGCCATCTTCAGGTTGATCTTCAGTGGCGGATACCGAGGCGACAGGTTCGTTCTTTGTCATCCGTCTTACTGCAACATCGAGTTCCGATGCAGAAAATGACGTGCCTGGGTTCTCAAGAAGTATTTGCAAGTGATAGAAGCCGATTTCTGGTGTATATATTTTTTCTTCATTTCCTCCAAACCTGATTGCCCAGCATTGCTGTTTTCGGCAGATGTAATTACTTGGCGAGGGGACCATTGCTGATGAAGGTGGGGCTGGTTGCCCGGCGACAATTCCACTAGAGTCACACACTAACCGAAGGAGGCAACTATCAGGCAGTTCCCGCTTCCGAATCGCAGCGCTGTTTTGTGCAATCGCATCCTCAACGACCTTCGTAACATATTTAGCATGGCGCTGGTGCATTTCAAAAAGCTGAAGAGCGGTTGAATCCGCTGAACCATTGAGGTGTTTCAATACTCGTGCGGCTTCGCCATACCGTCCAAAGAATTTGAGGGGGGCCATGTCCGCAACCTCGTTTGCCGTTTCCACGTAGGCTGCCAGCATTGTTTTCGATTCGCCCTCGGCCCTTTCGCCAACCAGGAGATCAACGCCATAGGCTTCCGCCGGATCATGGTCCTGAGCGCCGGCGGCCAATACCGCAAAGCGGCGGTCGATGCACTGGGAGCAGGTTCCACAGTGAGTGTGGAGTCTGGTAATCTCCCAGGTGTGCGTACAACTTGTGGCGAATTTGATGGTCTCCCCGCAACCAGCATCGACGATCCCCTTCACGACTTCTGTCTTGGTCTTCCAGAGGAATGGGTTCTCAATCGTGAATGGCTTGCTGGCCACAGTCGAGATGATTTTGGCAAAACCATTGATGACCTGGGGATGTGTAGTCCGCGTAGCTCTTGCGCCTACGACCTGCGCTGATACAGGCAGGTTGAAACTGACGACACCGTTCTCGTAGAACCGGATTCGAGAAAGCCCGAACATTTGGGCTACCGTCGATCCAAGTGCGGCATACAGGAACGACCGACTCCGCTGGGTATATTCCTGCCCCAAAGACTTGTCCTTGTTAATAATGACCGCGACATGGAACGGGGCATGTGACGCGCTTTTCGCAAGGAGTTCCTTCAGCACTCGATGCCGCTTGGCCAGCTTTTGTGTCGACTTGTGGGTGACCAACGCGATCTTACGTTGATTCACGACAGCTTCCTGTATAGCTCCGCCTAAAGAATCCAGTCCGCCAGAAAACAACACAACCTCTTCCGGCGGAGCAGCGTCTAATTCGAGATGTTTCTGAGTAGGGGGTTGCTTCGTGAGCTTCATAAAATCGAAATGGTATTCATCCTCGGACAGAAAGCTAAGAGTCTCTATCAGTTGATCCTTAAGCGGCGAGGAGTTCCATAAATCCGGATTTCGAACTGGTATTCTGAAAAATAACCTACGCCTCCAGTTCTCACCGAAGTTATCCACGCCATCGCCCCCTCTCGTGATGGCTTGGTCTGCGCAATAAACATATGTCGCAATCTCGACCAGATCGTGGAACTGGGAGGGGATGTCCTTGAGAAGCTGGCTGTGGATATCATTGATGCACAGAGATATATTCTCGTGGGGTTCCCACAGGTGTAGACGTAGCGGCTTCTTTCGGTCAAATGGTAATGAGTCGGTTGTGACATCACCGCAGAGGATGGAGCGCTCATTTGTCATCGGTTTGCGCTCCTTCCTTGAGTTCCGCCACGATCTTCTTCATGGCAACGTGCGCGAAACCGGCGGCATCCTTTCTCGATATGCCTTTATTCTCCCAGTTGGTCTTTGAGAACCAGCCCCCGGAAAACTCCTCGACGATTCTCGAGGCCTCATAACTATGGGTCCCGAGAGCCTTGGTGAATTCACCCTGCTGGGCCAGTGTCCGAAAACGTCGGCCCTCCCCCACATTGTGAGCAACGGCTCTGCTGACAAAATAATCAAGACACTTGTCTGTCAGGCGGGCGAAAAAATCCCTGGCAAAGATGCTGAACTGCTTGTTTGTGGCAAGGGTGGAGAAGGCGCTCTTGACGTCGTCTGGGGTTGTGCCGAAAAGATTCTGTGTCCGGCTCCCGATCAACTGCGTCATCGTTTCGGACGCAGCCATCTGGGCCATCTCACCCAGATCCGTCCGTCCGCCATTGTTGGCCAGCCGGTGGTCGACTGCATCAGAGAACGCGCCGACTACCTCCAGCAGGGTTGGAGAATCGGAAACATCTAGACCTGCATTTCGAAGAGCATCGGCAAAGTTGTTGCTCTTTGCGGCCAAGGGCAATTGCGTAAGAAGCCAGATGGTTTCGACCAGGCCCTTGTCTTCGGCCGCTAAGTTCAACCCTTGCTCCGCTGCCGTAATGGTTGCGTTAGCAATCTGGGTTGTTCCCGCTCCGCCCTCTATAAGGGCAACGACCTGTTGCCATTTCCGAGTGCGAGGAAGGTTCCCTAGCCTGATGTGTCCCATTGGATTCTCGTAACAATCCCTTTCTAATCAAGTCCCGGCCCCTGTTTGAACAGGCGACTCGTGTGGTTTCTAGGCTCTATATATCAAATCGGGCGGAGAAAGTATAGTGGCCGAGACAAATACGACCTCTGTCCTTGCCTACGAAAAAACTGCTCCAGCCCAAAGTTTTTTCCGACACTTTTGACTTTCCGCTGGTATATATCCCCTGTCGAACTTAACGATAGCGCGGCCAAAGGCGGCGGCGAAAGGCTGAAAAGGAGACGGAATGACCAACCCCCTTGATCCTAATGAAATGGACTCCCAAGAGCGGCTTTCCGAGGCGGCGGAGATTCTGGCGGCCGGCATCATGCGCCGCAGGATGCGGCATGTAGGAAAGATGGCGCACATGCGAAAAATAAGAGAGGCGGGCCTTGATAGTTCTCCAGAAGCGAGCGTTCATGGTCACGAACCCGAACCGAAAGGAGAGAGGCTTTGAATAACTCGGTATTGAAACAAGTGGCGCAACTGCCGCGCCTGAGCTTCAAGGAGCTTCAGGAGATGTGGAGAAACCTTGTGGGGACCGAGCCGCCCGCCTACAACAAGAAGTTCATGGTGAAGCGGCTCGCCCACCGCATCCAGGAGTTGGCCTATGGAGGTCTTTCCGAAACGGCCAAAGAGAGGATGCGCGAGGTCATCGAGCAGGATGGCTTCGATGAATGGGGAGGCGTTGGCCAGAAGCGGCCGCAGGCGAACCGCGATATGCCTATCATCGGCACGCGGCTCATCCGCGAGTGGCAGGGTAACCGCTACGAAGTGACCGTGGTCGCAGGCGGCTTCGAGTATGCGGGCCGCAAGTACCGGTCCTTGACCGCGATCACCAAGGCCATCACCGGCACCCACTGGAACGGACCCGCGTTCTTCGGTCTGCGCTCCTCCCAGAATAAAAAGGAGAATGATGCTCAATGAACAAATCGAATTCTCAACCCGTCAAGCTCATTCGTTGCGCCATCTACACCCGCAAGTCCACCGAGGAAGGTCTCGATCAGGAATTCAACAGCCTCGACTCTCAGCGCGAGGCCGCCGAGGCCTTCATCGCCAGTCAGGTCCACGAGGGATGGAAAGCTCTTCCCGATCATTACGATGACGGCGGCTTCTCCGGCGGCAGCATGGAGCGGCCCGGGCTGGCGAGGTTACTCGAGGACATTGAACGTGGAAAAATTGACTGCGTGGTCGTTTACAAGGTGGACCGCTTGAGCCGGTCGCTTCTGGACTTTACCAAGATCATCGAGACCTTTGAGCGCCACGGCGTTTCCTTTGTTTCAGTGACCCAGCAATTCAACACCACCTCCTCGATGGGCCGGCTCACCCTCAACATCCTCCTCTCCTTCGCCCAGTTCGAGCGCGAAATCATCGGCGAGCGCATCCGCGATAAGGTCGCCGCGTCCAAGCGCAAGGGTAAGTACATGGGCGGCCCGCCAGTGCTTGGCTACGACGTGGATCGTACCAGCAAGAAGCTGGTGATCAACGAGAAGGAGGCGGAACTGGTTCGCTACATCTTCAAGCTATTCCTAAAAACCGGCTCGCCCACTCTGCTCGCCAAGGAACTGAATAAACAGGGGCACACCACCAAGTCCTACGTGACCATGACCGGCCATCCGCACGAAGGCTGCCCCTGGAACAAGACCCACATCTACCGCACGCTTCACAATCATCTCTACCTCGGAGAAGTGGTCCACCAGGGTAACCACTACCCCGGCGAACACGAAGCGATCATCAGTCGAGACCTCTGGCGCAAGGCCCACAGCATCCTGGAGCAGAACTGCGCAGCGAGGGGCGCTCATACCAAGGCCAAGACGCCCGCGCTCCTCAAGGGGATCATCCGGTGCGGCCACTGCGACCACGCCATGACCATGTCCTTCACTCGCAAGCCCAGCAAGAAAGTCTACCGTTACTATGTGTGCGTGGGCGCTACCAAGAAGGGCTACGACACCTGCCCGGTCCGCACCGTGGCCGCGGGCGATATCGAGGAAGTGGTGAAGCGACAACTGCGGGCGGTCTTTACATCGCCGGAACTTATCGAACGAACTTACCAGGCCGCCAAAAAAATCGAAGCAGACGAGATGGAAAGATTGAGGACCGGCAAAGCTGATCTGGAACTGCAAACCCTCCAATCCGAAAAATTGACCGAGCGCGAAGTAATCGAGGCCTTCGATAACCTGGACCAGGTTTGGGACGAACTCTTCCCGGCCGAGCAAGCCCGCCTCGTGCATCTCCTGATTGAGCGCGTCACCGTTTACCAGGACGACCTCAACATCAAGTTCAGAGCCAACGGCCTCCAGACCTTGATCGCGGAAATGAAAAACGATGAGGGAATTCACGAAGGAGGATTGGAGCATGGACATGAAGCCCACGCTGGAAGTTGAAGGTAACAGCCTGGTCATCAACGTGCCGATGAAGTTCAAGCGGCGCGGCGGCCGCAAGGAGATCATCGTGCCAGAAGGGTTGAAATCCAGCGCGGCCCAGCGTCTGGACGCGCAGGAATCGCTCCTTACCGCTCTGGCCAAGGCCCACCTTTGGAAGGACCTGCTCGATTCCGGAACGGTCCTTTCAATCTCGGAGTTGGCTCAACGCTTGGGCCTCGATCAGTCCTACCTCGCCCGCACTCTGCGTCTGTCCTATCTGGCCCCCGACATCATCGAGGACATCGTAAGAGGCAACGAACCATCGGGCCTATCTCTGGCCAAGCTGCACCGGGGCATTCCCCTGCTATGGGAAGAACAGCGGAAGAGATTCGCCTTCCCGGAAAAATAGTCTCCATCCTGCACGCTCTGCGCCGCCTTTACCTTCCGCGATTTCTGGTGTGAACACATGTCAACCCGCATTTCACTGCGGATCGGGTGTCGGAACCTCGAATTTTTGCGTCTTGTAAGCGCCTGTTTTTTCACAACCCAAAACCTCTGGACGAGTTGGGCATAGTCCACAGGTTTCAGAGAAAGAGAGGCGAGAAGGGCTGTTTGGGGCCTAAAATGTGGGTTTTCTGGGGGGATCAAGTCCAAAGGTTGTTAGGGGATCGTAATGTCAAAGTCGCCGTAACGCGGCGAAAGAAGCAGAGAAAATCGGGTAGGAGGGGGCCTCACGGCCCCCGTCCTCCCACACCACCGGACGTACTCACCGTATCCGGCGGTTTCTTCTATCGGTTCAACTCCTGATGCCTGACGAAAAGGCTGACCAATCCGATC
>Ga0307378_10000739_pt1 | contig 55465 bp, 39 predicted proteins | sample UN1MG_FD_202238 | JGI IMG/M metagenome (GOLD analysis project Ga0307378, IMG submission 202238) | Soil microbial communities from Risofladan, Vaasa, Finland - UN-1 | ecosystem: Environmental > Terrestrial > Soil > Coastal area > Acid sulfate soil | place: Finland: Risofladan, Vaasa | collected... | reverse complement strand
AATCAAATAATTCAAAAACAAGGGGAGCATACAAAGAAAAACTCATCTACCCGGCACAGAACAGCCATAATCAATGTGACATTTTCCCTGGGCAGTTAATGTGACATTTGACCTGGGCTACGACATACTAATGGCGATTGAACGGCTTTTTCAGCGCGCGGCCAGGATCCTGATGCCGCGCGGGGGCACTTCGATATCCGCGCAGCCTTCGCCCGGCCCGGCCGCGCAGCCGGTCGAGGCTACCTGGAAGAGCGAGTCCGGATCCAGCAGATCGTAAAGTGTCGTGCCCGGAGCGAAGCCGACTCTCATGTCGGCGCCGGGGACGGCGGTGTGGCTTGCGCTTTCCTCGCCCAGGTTCATGACCACTAAAATCGTCTCATCTTGGTGCGCGCGCTCGAAGGCGTAGATGCCGTGGTCATCGCCGCCCGTACCGCGGGTGCTCCAGCGCACCTCAAGTGTCCCGCGGCGCAGGGCGATGTGCTCCCGGCGCAGGGCCGTCAGCTCGGCTATGTAGCTGAAAGTCGGGTTGCCGGTGTCGTATGGCCGCCAGAGGGTGTCGTCGACGCCGTCGCCGTCGGCGTCGTAGGTCTTCTGTGACAACTGCGTGTGGTTGTCCTTCCAGACTTTCGTTTTGTAGTTGTCGTTGTCCCAGAGGGTCTCGCGGTTGGCCGGGTCGTTGCCGCCTTCAAACTCCTGCTCGACCCCGTAGTACAAGCAAGGTATGCCCTCGGTGGTGAAAAGATAGCCCAGCGCCAGGTGCAATAGCTTGCGCTTCTCGCTCTGCGGCCAGTCTTGGGGCATGAAGTAGAGCAGGCGGCCGACGTCGTGGTTGGACATGAAGTTGACAACCAGTTCGCGCGAATTCAGAAGGCGGCCGTCTTCGCCGGTCGGGCCGCCGGTCTTGCCGTTGCCGTCGTAGAGAGCGTCTTCGATCTGCCCCTCGCCGCAAGGGTCGTGATCGCAGCCCGATCTGCGGCAGTGCAGGCGCTCGATCTCGCATGTACGGCCGCCGTCGCCGAGCAACGCGCCCCTGAAGACGGTGAAGTACTGCGAGAAGTAAAAGACCGAATCGACTCCCTGGCCCCGAGTGTATGCGCCTAGCAGGTTGTCGCTTCCGTCGAAGGCCTCGCCGAACATGAAAAAGTTATTCTTGCCGGCTTGGGCTGCGTGCTCACGGATGCGCGGGCAGAAATCCTCCCAGAAACCCTTCTCGACGTGCTTTAAAGTGTCGATCCGGAAGCCGTCGAAATCGCCGATGTCGATCCAGCGGGCGAAAACGTCATAGAGGGCATCGCGCACGTCCTGTCGCCAGGTGGCCAGGTCTTTCAGACCGCCCGGAAAATCTCCCAAGACTTCCTGCTCGCGGCGGCAGGGGTCGTCCCAGGCGCAGCCCCACTCGGGGCAGGCGCATACCTCGGGCTTGGTCCAGACGGTCACCCGGCCCTTGAGGTTGTAAGCGTAGTCGTGGGCGAACAGATCGGGCACCGGCGCCAGGCGGTTGACGCTCGGGTCGTGGGCGAAGACCACCGGCGCCTCGCCCGAGGGGCCCAGTGAGGTCCAGGCCTGGATGCCGTCGCGGTTGAAATCCGGGTCCCATTCCAGGATACGGGTCAGGTCGCTTGGCGATGAGGCCTCGCCTATGGGCACTATCCGGCCGCCCTGGCCGATGAAGAACTCGTCGGGCTGCCCGTTCTTGTTGATGTCGTAGTAAAACACCTGCCCGACGTGGTTGGTTACGATATCCAGAATTACTTTAATACCGTGCGTGTGGGCCGCGTCGGTCAGTTCGCGTAAAGCGGTCAGATCTCCGAAGTGGGGGTTTGGACGGGTGAAGTCCTGTGTCCAGTATCCGTGGTAGGAGGCGAAGCCGGCGTCCTGTTCGACGTTCTTGACCACCGGGCTGATCCACAGGGTGGTTACGCCCAGGGCTTCGAGGTAGTCGAGATGATCTATTATCCCGCGCCAGTCGCCGCCGTGATAGGCGGAAGGATCGCGGGTGTCGACGTTGTAGTCGTTCGAGTGATCCCCGTCGGCGAAGCGGTCGGTCATTATCTGGTAGACCACCTCGTCGCGCCAGTCTGTTACGTTGTCGGTGAGCGGCTGGGAGCCGGGCTCGGGTGGAGTCATACAACCCGAAAGGGCCGAGAAAAGAAGCAGGGTCAACAGGCATGATTTGCGCATGGCGTTACTCCTGGTAGCGGGAGCTGTGGAACCACCACTCCACGCTGACTCCCAGGTAGTGTCTGAGCGCGTGTGCGCGCCGGGGATCGTCCGGCGCGAATGTGCGCAGGGCGGCATCGTTGAGCATGCTGACAGCGTAAACCAGGCGCAGTTGCGGCCGGGCATAACTGCCCTTGCCCAGCGACAGGCTGGGCATCAGGCCCAGTTCGAACGCCAGCGGGCATTCCTGGCTGTTCGTCTCCGGCGACAATCCGTTGGGCCTCAGATATTGCAGGTTGACCTCGCCGATCAGATGGAAGTGCCGGGTCACGTACCAGGCCGGGCGAAAGGCAATGCCGGTCTCCCAGGCGTCGTCGCGATCGTAGACCTCGGGGTCGGCGTCCTTGAAGTAGCGCACATAGGCGCCCAGCAGCAGACCGACGGTCTTTTGCAGCTCATAGTTGGCGGACAAGCCCATGATGACCTCGCTGGCGCCGGTGGTCTTCTTGTCGTTGTTGAAGTCTACCGGCACCGCCAACTCGTCGTAGGCGCCCAACCCCGATCCGTAACGGGCGAAGAGATTTACGTGGTTGTACTCGCCGAAGCCGTAGAGGCTGGCCTCGGCCCCGGCCAGCCAGCCGAAGTCGGCCGGTAACTTCTCGTCGTGGTCGTCTGCGGTTCGACGCGTGCCGGGTGAAAGGCTGTGCGCCTCGCCGTAGATCACCGCCTTGAGGCGCAGCTCTGTGCCCAGCGAAAAGTTGTGCTCGCCGCGCAGCGAAAAGATCGCCCTCCCACGATCCATGAAAAGCACCTCGCGGGTGCCGATCTCCTCGTCCGGCACGACGATGGTCTGGGTCATGAACTTGTCGTCCAGGCGATTCAGACCGGCATGCAGCCTGATGTTGCTGTGTCCGAAAAAGTAGGCCGCCCCGCCGCCTACCGTGTTCTGCTCGTCGAGAGGCCAGAAGTCCAGCAGGTAGATGTCGTCGCCGCGATACATGCGCGAGCCGGCCCAGATGTTCAGGCCGGGCAGCAGCGCGTTTTGCACCTCGAGGTACAGGTTGCGTATGGCCATCTCGGCCGCGAAGTCGCCGTTGAAATGGAACATCTTCTCGCCGAAGGCCAGTGTGAACTGGGTGTGGAAGGTAGCCCCGCTCGATGGAACCTTGTGATCGTAAGAAAGATCGATCTCGGCATATGGAGCCTCGAGCAGGCGCGGCGGATGGGCCACCAGGCGCACCTGGCGCCCGGTTCCGCCGCGCAGGTCGGAGCCGACCGAGGCCCGCCCGTATGAGCCGAACTGGAAGTGTTCGAGAATATCCGAGTCGTCTTCGCCGGCGGCGGCGACGGCCGGGAACAATAGGCATACGGAAACAACGAGGCGTATAATCAGTCCAGGACGCATTTCAGACCCTCCACGTGATAGCCGTCCGCGCAGCGATCGCACAGCTCGCCGGCATAGCCGGTCTGGCAATCACAGAAAAACCCGCCGTCCTGCGGGCGGCAGGTTCCATATAGACAGGGACTCTGGCTGCAAGGATCGCCTGGCACGCAGATCAGCCCGTCCTCCGTGTAACCCCGGGCGCAGCGGTCGCACAGCAGCCCGGCGTAGCCCTGATCGCACAGACAGTGATCGGAACCGGCGCTGGCCGCGATGCAATCGCCGTGGATGCAGGGATCTTCGTCGCAGTCTATGGCCGGCTCGGGACAGTCCTCGCCGTAGCCGTACGAGCAGTTGCCGGAAGGTTTCTCGCCCGGATCCCAGAAGTCGGGCGGGTGCAGGTCGGCGTCGTCATAATGGCCCGCGTCGGGATTGTCGTCCGGCAGGCCGCCGCAAGCGGCGGTCAAGAGCATCAAGCAGGCGCAAGACAGAAAGGCGCTGGATTTCATGGCGAGATCTCCTGGCAGGCGGGTTCGGAAAGTATGACGGCCGAGCCGCGCGGCGCAAGCGTCAATTCGATGGATCTCCCCTCGGCCGAGACGGCGGCGCCGAACAGGTCGCCGAAGGCGGCCCGGTCAGAAAGCGTAATGTCGGCCGGCAGGGAGATCGTAAGTGAACGGGGAACGGTGGCCCGCGACAAAGCGACGATGGCCGGAAATCCGTCGCCGGCGTCGCGGGCGTAGACGTACAGGTTCTCGTTGACGAAGAGCGTCCGGCGCAGACCGCGCCTGAGTGCTCGTGAACAGGCCCGGGCGCGGCCCAGGCGCGCAACGTGCGCGAGAACCGCAGCTTCGCGCGTGTCAAGCTCACTATCGAAACGCATCTCGCGCCGGTTGTCGGGGTCGCCGGCCCCGGGCAGCCCGATCTCGTCGCCGTAGTAGATCACGGGCGCTCCGGTCTGGGTGAGCAGGAAGGTCCATGCGATTTTCAAAAGATCGTAAGGCTTGTCACTCTCGGGTGTGGGCGCGGGCTTGGTGCGCGGCTGCCAGAGCGGGTCGCCGTTCATGTCCGAGACAAAGCGGGCAACATCGTGGTTGCCCAAGATAGGCGCCATGACCGCTCCCGAGCCTTCCCAGGCGGCCGCCGAGGCGCGCACCTCGTCGTCCAGCTCGCTCATGGCGATGCGTCCGGCTAAAGCGTCGCGCAGCGCCCACATGACCGGAAAGTCGAACTGTCCCGAGAGCCCGTTGGGGCCCAGGTAGTAACGGATGATCGGCTGTCCGCCTCGCTCGGTGTAGGTTTCGCCCAGCAGAAAAACCGGCGTCGGTCCGGCTTCGGGTCCGCGGCGCAGGGCGGAGCGCAGCCCACGGATAACCAGGCGCGGCATCATCGGCACGGCGTCGATCCTCAGTCCGTCGAGATCGAAGCGATCGATCCAGTAGAGCAGGTCGCCGACGACTTGCTCTACCTCTTCTGTTCTTGCGAACGACAGGTCGGGCAGGAAAGAGGTGAACCAGCACTTCTCGATCGAAGTGTTCCAGGGGCAGCTCGTACCGCAAATACAGTCGCCGCCCGGATGGTTGAACCAACCGTCGGCCTGGTGCTGTTTCCAGTAAGGATGCTGGTTGTGCACGTGGTTGGGCACGGCGTCTAAAAGCAGCCTTATGTCTCGCGCGTGAGCCGCGGCCACCAGTCTTTCCAGCGCCTCGGCGCCGCCGAAGCGGCTTTCTATGCTGCGCGGCTCGGACGGCCAGTAGCCGTGATAGGCCCGGGAAGGATAACCGTCTCTCCCGATGAATTCGCCCTCGGGATTTTCATAAAGCGGCGAGAGCCACAGGACGTTGACGCCCAACTTTTCGAAGTAGCCGTTTTCGACGGCCTCGCGCACACCGTCGAGATCTCCGCCGTGGAAGTCGGCGATGCCCGCGCCGTGGTCGAGGCCGGCGCCTGCTTTGCGGAAACGATCGATCATTACCTGGTAGATAAGAGCGTCGCGCCAGTCGAAGGGAGTTTCCTCGATCCAGAAGGGCACACAGATGCCCTCGGAGGCGACGCCCAGCCTGTCGCTTGCGGATATGGTCAGGCGATGCTTTCCGGCAGGCAGGCCCGAGGCGCTGATCGAGATGTCGCCGGGAGAACCGTCGGCCCAAAGATCGAGCGCAACGCCGTCTTCGCATCTTGCCGAAACAGAGCCGATATCCATAGCGGCACCCGAGCCGGCGCGAAGGAAAAGCACGCCGGCTGTCAGGCTTCCGTCCGGGCCGGTTTCGAGCGCGTCCAGTTGCAAGGCCGGCTTTGCGCAGTCGGGGATCAGGACGGCCGAGTTCTCGCGTCCCTGTGCGTCAAAGAGAGTCAGCGGGTTGAACTTGTCTAGATAAGTCTCGGCCTCAGCCTGGATGCGGTACTGGTGAAAGCCGGGAGTGGTCTCGATCACGGCGCTGTAGATCCCGTCCTCGTCCTTGTCGGCAAGCTGCAGCCCGCCGGGCGTCCAGGCGTTGAAATCTCCGACCACCGAGGCCGGAGCGGAAATCTCCCCGGGCTCCCAGAAGACGAACGCCCGGCAATCACGCGCATAGCCGGGAGGAATTGTTGGCCGAGAACACGCGCTCGACAGAAGAGCAACGGTCACCAGCGCGGCCGGTACTCTCATTGCGCCTCCCATGAGCCACAGACGGGATCGGCAGGGCGCGGCGACTGGCGATCAAGCAGCGCCAGCATGTAGGCCCCGGCACCGAAGCCTACCATGGGCGTCTCACCCAGGTAGTCGCCGCTGGTCGGATCGTACAACTCGGCGATCATACCGTGGTTGAAAAGCGCCTGGGCCGTGATCCAGTCGAGCAGCCTGTCGGCCGCCTGGACTTGCCCGGCCAGCCTGAAGCCGGAAGCGACGCGCAGATCGGTAAAGACCCATTCCTGGCTGTCGTACCAGCCGCCGTCGTCGTTGCGGAAAAACCCAAGCCCATCAGCCACCCTGAGATTGGCGTCGAACATGGCAAGCGTGGCCGCGGCCGTGGCCGCCGCCGGATCGAACAGCCGCCAGTTGAGCGCCTCGACCACGGCCATGTCGTGATAGCCGCTGCCGCCAATAAGTTCTTCGTATGAGCTTGCCAGGACTCGCCCGCCGTCGGTCACGTTGGTGGCCAGGGCGTCGCGGATCGATACCGCCGCGTTCCGATAGGTGTCGGCCAGCGCGTCTTCACCTCTGTCATGCGCCATGGCGGAGGCCCCACACAATCCGCGCGCCGCGGCCAACGAGCTGAAGCTGTAACGTTTCTGATTGCCGTTCCAGTGAACCTCCCAGATCGACGAGTCGGCCGAAATCAGTCCGCTGGCCGGATCGACCAGTGACACGAGCGCTCCTGCAATGCGGTCGCGAATCACTCCCCAGTTGTCATCGAGCAGGCTGGTATCGCTCGAGGCCGCGACATACTCGCCGAGTGCCCACAAGAAAAGCCCGAACCCGTCGAACTCGATGTTGGGCCCGTCGACGTTGATATCGCTCTCTTCCTTGCCGCGGCCGAAGTAGCGCGTGACACTGACCTGGTAGGGCACCCCGACGTAGTCCTGGTAGTACCCCGAGTCGGCGGCCAGCACGAAACTCAGCGCGGCGCGCGCCTCCGCCAGGTGCCCGCTGCGCACCAGGGCCACTATGGAGTAAGCCATGTCGCGCACCCAGCAGATGTTCCAGGCGCCCGGAGGCAGGCTGGCGACAATCTGCCCTCGCGCGAGCTCACTCGTCTCCCAAACCTGCCCCTGGCGCAGGATGGCCTCGGACTGGCGCCAGGCCAGAAGCTCGGCGGCGGAAAGATCCGCGGGCGGATCGTTGCGCCAGGCTTCCCAGGCCGCAAGGGCAGCCGTCAGAGTTTCCTCGGCTGTTGTGTTCTGATAGGCCTGCTCGACGTCGGCAAGCAACCCGTCTTGATCGCCCGCACCGTCGAAGGCGCTGACCACTCCGAACCAACCTATCTCGCCGGGCGCCAGCTGGAAATCTTTCTGGAAGCCGGCCACCCGATCGTCGCCGACGCCGCTGTCCGTATCGTCTGCGAGATCGGTCCCCGCCTGCAATGCCTGCCATGGATTGTCGGGAGTGCAGCCGTGATGGCTGGCCGCGCCCAGCGGTCTGTGCAGCAGCAGGCCTGCGGGACCGCTTTCGAGATAGGCCCCGCCGGCCGATTGATAGACGATGCGTTCGCCGTCGAAGCCGGGGTTGACCGGGTCGGCGCCGCCGGTCGAGCCGAGGTGAAAGTTGTGCAGGCTGTAGAGCGATACATCGCTTGTGGTGTCTCCGGTGTTCGTCACCCGTCCGACAAGCACCATGGCGGGCCTGGCGAGTTTCCAGGGGGCGTAGATGTAGCTGTCGACCACGAAGGTCGAGACTCGTTGCACCAGGTGGATGATGCCGCTCTCGGCCAGGTACTCGGCGCGCACAACGTCGGCCTGGTCGAGCCACAGGTTCAGGCCGGGGGCACGCAGGCCCAGGTACGAATCGTAGAGCAGGTCGCGCGTGCTGATGTTCTCGTCCCAGTTGCGGTAGAGGTGCTCGGTGAAGGTGTCCGCCTTGGCGGCGGCCAGATCGTAAGCCACGGCCCCGTGGCCGTTGGCCGAGACCAGTGTGTAATAAGATGCGTGCGCAACCTGGCACAGGTCGGCATCGAGGTCGCAGTCGGGCAGACAAGCGCCGCCATCGTCGTGGTAGCCGTGATCGCAGCTACAGACGTAGGAGTCACCCGCGGGCGCGCACTGTCCGCGGTGGGACTCGTTGCACGGGTTGGGATCGCAGGGGTCGGTGGAGTCGGGCAGGCAGGCGCCGTTGTCGTCGTGGTAGCCCGGATCGCAGCTGCAGACGTAGGAGTCGGCCGCGAGCGCGCATTGCGTGCGGTTTGCGGCATTGCAGGGGTTGGGATTGCAAGGGTCGGGTTGGTCGGGTGCGCAGATCAGCCCTTCTGGATGGTAGCCGTCTTTACAACTGTCGCACAGCGCGCCGGCGTAACCCGCGTCGCACTCGCAACTCTCATGGCCCGCTGTCACCCGGCATATGCCGTGGACGCAGGGATCCGAGTCGCAGGGCTGGTCTGGAATACAGGCGCCGTTGTCGGTGTGATAGCCCGCGGCGCAGACGTTGCATAACTCACCTGTCCAGCCGGCCTGGCACTGGCAGGCTCCCAGTTCGGCGTTCTGGATACAGTCGCCGTGGAGGCAGTCGAGGCCCGCGCACCAGTCGGGGTGACACACCAGGCCCAGGTCCACGAAGCCCGGGTCGCAGTCGCAGACCGGAAGTTCCTGTTCGATGCGGCAGCGTCCATGCAGCGAGCAGTCGACGCCAAGACAGGCGTCGTCCCCCTGTGTGTCGCAGCCCGGGCCCACCAGTGCGATGGTCAAACAAAGGATCGCCGCCCGCCGGTATGCCATTTCTTACTCCATGACCAAGACGGCCGAGTCATGTCCGGCCAGGCTGACCTGGACGGCGCCGCCGCTCACGGTCGCCGTGGTCTCGTGAATCACTTCCCGCAGGCTGGCTCCGTCGCCGATGCCTGTGGCTCCTAGCGGGATCGATATCGACTGGCTGCCGGTGCGCCGGTTGAAGACCACGATTGCCTTGTCGGCGCCGTCCGTGAGCGCGTAGGCCCAGACCAGCCCGTCCGGTTCGAGCAGAAGTTGGCTGCGCGAGCCGCGGCGGAACGAGCTGTGCGCGTGCCGGGCGGCCGTCAGCTTCTCGAGCTGCGCCAGCGTGTCCTGCTGGTACTGGTTGAGTTCGGCGCCGAAGCGCATGAACTTGCGGTTGTCGGGATCTCCGGCACCCTCCATGCCGAACTCGTCGCCGTAGTAGATGAGCGGGATGCCTTGAACGGTCATCAGGAATGTCCAGGCCAGTCGCAGGCGCTGGTAGGGCCCTGGGGAAGACGGCAGGGCGGGAGGACTCGTCCAGCCCTGCTCCTTGGAATCGTTGCCCCACATGTCGGCGATGTCGCCGGCGGCGTGCGACAGCGCCCGGCAGACGTCGTGGTTGCCCAGGAAGTTGGACATGACGGCCTGTCCGCCGTAGTAGCCCTCGTTCCACTGAAGCATGCTTTCCAGGCTGCGGAAATCCTGCTCCTCGCGCAGGAAGGTCTTGATCACCTGCCAGTAGAGCGGAAAGTCGAACTGGCCGTCGAGCATCTCCGGGCGCACGTAGTGCTTGATCAGATCGGCGCCGGCCTGGTCCTCGCCGACGAAGGTCTCGCCGACGATATAGAAGCGCAGGCCGCTGGTCGAGACGCTCTCGTTGATCCGGGCGCGCAAGGCGAAAGAGAAATCGTCGATCATGTGCTTGACCGCGTCGAGGCGGAATCCGTCGATATCGGTCTCCTGGATCAGCCAGATTGCATGCTCGACCACCGTGTCGAGCACCGCCAGGTTGCGGTAGTCGAAGTCGGGCAGGTAGTCCGCGAACCAGCAGTTGATCGGCTGGTCCCAGCCGCAGATGTACTTGTCGTGGAACCAGGGAGGGTCGTCCTGGGCGTGCGCCTGCCACAGGGGACTGTCCTGGTGGACGTGATTGGCGACCAGATCGACGAGCACGCGGATACCGTGCTGGTGGGCCGTGCGCACCAGTTGTTTGAAATCGGCAAGCTCCCCGAAGTGGGGATCGACGGGCAGCACGCCCGCAAGCTGGTTGTCTAAGCGCCAGCCGGTCGAGATCGGCCAGTAGGAGTGGTAGGCCGAGTACATGCGCCCGTCCGTGCCCAGGCCCGCCCCCGCGGTATTCTGGCTGGCAGACGAGATCCACAGGGCATTGACGCCCAACTGGTCGAAATATCCCGCTTCTATCTTGGCGCTAATCCCGGTCATGTCGCCGCCCTGCCAGTTGGCCTTGGGGTCGACGCCGGCAACAGGCTGGTCGTTTGCCTCGTCGCCGTTTACGAAGCGATCGGTCAGTACGAAGTAGAGAATGGCATCGGCCCACGAGAAGGATTGGTCCTCTACCCATAAGGGCACGTAGAGCAGATCGGCCGCACGTCCCTGGCTGTCGGTCGCTGTCAAGCGGTAAGTGTACTTGTCGGGCGTAAGTCCGTCATCGTCTATCGTGAAAAGGCCGCTTGCCGGATCGTAGCCGGCGCTGATGACTGTGTCGTTGCGCGTGAGCTGGACACTGGCCGGGTCGAGGCCGGCCCCTTGGGCGCCGTCGATGTAGCGCACCTGGAAATAAATCTGCCCGCCGGCAACCTGTGGTTGGCCGGTGAGAAGCAGCGCGGGCCGGTCGCAGTCGGCCACGCGCAGGCGCGAGTTGCGTACCCCGGCGATCCACTCGAAGTAGGGGTCGGCGGGATCCTCGAACCAGTTGTCGCGGCCCTGGTCGTAAAGCTTGTAGGCGTAGTCACCTGGCGGCAAGTCGAGTGTGACCGAGAAAGTGCCGTCAGCGTTACGAGTGAACGGTGCCGAAAGATCCCAGTCGTTAAACTCGCCGCGAATGTAAAGAGCCGTGATCGTCTCGCCCTGGGGATCGTAGTCGACCTCGGTGGCGCACGATCGCACCCCGACGCAGGCCGCCTCGCCCGAGGCGTCACTGCAACTCAGTTCGCCGCAGTCGAGCCCTGATGTCTGGCAGGTCACGAGGCAGCTGTTGTCGTGGTCGTTGTCCTGGTAGCCGGGCTCGCATGTACAAATCGCCCCGCCGGCTACGACGCCACACTGCCCGTGGCCCGAGCAGGTCACCCCGTCGCAGGGGCCGCCTATGCACCAGGCGGTGCCCGACGAATCGTCGCAATCGACGGCCGCACAGTCTATCAAGCTCTGCGCCGCGGCCGTCTGGCAGTCGGGCAGGCAGGTGTTGTTCGAGTCGTTGTCCTGGTAGCCGGCCTCGCACAGGCAGGTATAGCCGTAGAGCCCGCCCGCCTGGCAGCCGGACTGGTGATCTTGCGTGCAAGGATCCGGGTCGCAGGCCGTGTCCAAAACGCACGCGCCGTCATGATCGTGGTAGCCCGAATCGCAGGCGCAGTTGTAACCGTTGCCTGTGACCGTGCAGATGGTGCGATGCTGTTCGTTACAAGGATTGGGATCGCAGGGTCCGGCCACGTCGGGCACGCACGAGAGCCCCTCTTCGTGGTAGCCCGGGGCGCACTGCTCGCAGGTGTCGCCGCTGTAGCCGGCTTCGCAGTTGCAGGTTGCCACTCCGCCCGACTGGCTGCAGCTTCCGTGGGCGCATGGATCCGGATCGCACAGGCTGTCCGTTACGCAGCGCAGATCTGCGGGATGGTAACCCGGCGCACAGGCGTCGCACACTGCGCCCGTATAACCCTGGTAGCAGTCGCACTGCGGCAGGCCGCCGACCGAGCGACACACTCCGTAGACGCAAGGGTCTCCCTGGCAGGGCGAGCCGACGATACAAGTCAGGCCATCGAGGCGGTAGCCGGGAGCGCAGCTGTCGCACAGAGTATCTGTATAGCCGGGCTGACAATCGCAGACGGCGTTCTTGCCCACCGCCCGGCAGGTGCCGTGGACGCACGCCGACGATCCGCAGGGATCGTCGATGCAATCAAGGCCGTCAGTCACGTATCCCGGGTCGCACAGGCAGGTGGCTTGCGAGTCGGCAACGACGCAACTGCCGTACGCACCGCAGTCGACCGAGGCGCAGGCCGAGCTCTCCCCGCTCGAACAGCCGGCAGCTCCAAGCAGCATCACGGCCAACGGCAAGAGACCCAGGCGATAGACGAGTGATTTTTTCATTTACTTCCTCCGTCATCGACATAGACATGCATCAAAGGCGTACGCGACAGGTTGCCTCGGGAGTCCGTGGCCGAGATGAAGTAATCTATTAGTTTGTCGCCGAGGCTCAAAAGCTGAGCCGTGAACTGATCGGCCTGATAGACCGGTTGCGGATTTGCCTGCGAGGGGATCGACTCGCCCGTCATTTCGATCTCTTGCCAGGTGCCGCCCGAGTAGATTTCGTTGGCAGCATCGCGCCGGCCGTCTGTGTCTATGCGGTAGAGCAGCTTGACCGACGAAAGCCCTGAGACGTCGTAAGCCAGCGTCCAAACCTCGAAATCGGGCCCCGGGTTGTAGGGCTCGCGCTGCGGCGGGTAGATCGCCGGGCCGACGGTGTCCTGCCCGCCTGAGATGACCGGGTCTGCCTCGGCCACCGCCAGGTTGGCAGCCCGGGTGGGATGGCCGTCCCAGAGACCGTCTTGAGAGTTGTCCCAGTACCAGTAGCAGGAGGTCTGGCCGTTTAGCAGGTAGTGCCAGGCCCGATCGGTATGGTTGCCGTCCCCGGCGACGATGGACGCGATGTCGGTGTGCGGCTGGATGTCTTCGGCGGTCAGGACGCGATTGGTGGCAGCGATGATCACCGACCAGGAGTTGCGATCGGGCGAGTAGCCGTCGGCGCCGGGATCCCCGTTCCACTTGGCGAACTCGGGATCGCCGTTGTCCGCCCCGCTCCACGAGCCGTCCTCGACGTGGATCACGTCGTCCGGATCGGGCGGGAAAAGATCGAGGTAGTCCTGGATGGTGGTGGCCACGAAGCGATCGGGCTGCGCGCTGACCCAACTAATGAAGGCCTGGAAGTTGCCGTGGTAGTAGCTGTCGCTGCCGCCGCCGTAGTTGTCGCCGTCATGGTGCAGCACGACCAGCATCGGGTGCAGCGGGTCGTCGTTCTGTTGCTCGTACTGGCTCATGACCGCCTCGTACTGCAGCGCCCCGAAGCCGCCCCGGGCGTCTTCGTTGCCCTCGTAGCGGGCCGCCGGCACGGCGACGATCTTCTGCGCCTGCCCGCTTTGCGGGTCGGTGTACTGAACGTAGTGCGGCTGGTAGCCCCAGGGGGCCGAGACGGCCGAGGGCGCCCACAGGCCGTTGAGCTGTACCCAGGACGTTGTCGCCGTGTCGAATTGGTCGGCCTGGTTGGGCGGCGGCAGGTTGGATTCCGGACGGTAGGGGTAGTCGACGTGGGCCCGGTCGAAGTGGATGTTGTCCACCAGCGTCCATTCGATTCCAGCGGCCGCCAGAGCGGGGATCATCCGCTCGGAAAAAGCGCACTCCGGGGGAAAGATGCCGCGGCTCGGGGCGCTGCCGAAATGCGAAAAGGCTGCCTGGCGGTGGGCGGCGATCTGCAGGCCGATAGTTACCGGATCGACCAGACCCATTAAAGGATGGTGGTAGCCGAACTCGACTATCTCCAGACGCGGGTTGCCCTCGACCGTAAGCCACGTTTGAGCCTCACGCCAGGCGGCGGTCCAGTCGGTAAAGCCCGCGCCGGCTCCGGCCATGTTGTCCAGGTTTTCCATCAGCGATCCCGAGAAAGAGACCTGTGCGCCCATGTGGGGCAGGGCGAGGCCGGCCTCCACGGCGTCGCGCGGCCAGCCGGTGTATGGCCCGCTGCGATCGAGGTGGATGGTGTAAAGTGAAAAACCCATCGAGTTCGCGGCCTCAGTCTGGACGATGCTTTCGTATGGCCAGTAGACGGGCTGGTGCATGTGCCACAGGAATGAGATGTAGATGGGCGGCTTCACGGCCGGGACGCAGACGGCTTCTCCCGAGCGATCATCGCATATCTCGCCGGACTGGCACTGCAGCCCGGCAGTCGCGCAGGTCGGAGCGCAATCGCCGTCCGCGTCGTTGTCCTGGTAGCCGGAATCGCACTGGCACTCATGACCGCCATCCTGCTCTACGCATGTCGTGCGGTGAATTTCGGTGCAGGGGTTGGGATCGCACGGGTTCGAACTCACAGGCAGGCAGCTCAGCCCGTTGGGTTCGAAGCCCGCGGCGCACTCGTCACACCAGGCGCCGGCGTAGCCCGTCAGGCAGTCGCAGGCGGGCTCTCCGTTGAAGTCGTGGCAGTCGCCGTGGGCGCACGGGTCGGGATCGCAGGCCGAGTCGCGCACGCAGCGCAGCCCCGTGGCATGATAACCGGAAGCGCAACTGTCACACAGCTCGCCAGCGTAGCCGCTTTCGCAAACACAGCTTGCGGTCGAGGAGATCACCGCGCAGGCGCCGTGCACGCAGGCGAGATCGTCGCAGGGCGAATCCGGAAGGCAGGCCATTTCTTCGGGGTGGAAGCCCGCGGCACAGGATGCGCAGTCAACACCCGCGTAGCCGGGATTGCAGACGCAGACGGGTTGCCCGGAGTCGTCGCTTTTACAGCTACCGAAGACGCACGGGTAATCGCGGCACGGATCGGGCAGGCAGTCTGTTCCCGCTGCGACATAGCCGGTATCACACAGGCAGACGGCAAGATTCGCGCGGGTTGCGCAACGGCCGTGCGCAGAGCATGTGACGCCGTCGCAGGGCGAGACGCCGGTCGACGTGCCGCATGCCGGCAGCCAGGCCGCGACGGCCAGGTAGGCGAGCTGAACGAAGCGCCTGGTCATGACTTTTTCCTCCGCCTGTCGCCCTTGTTTTTGGTCTTGCCGGCGATCAACTCCTCGAGCGGGGCCAAGTACTCGGTCAGGCCGAGAATCACCTCTGCGGTGTCGTGCCCTGCGCGATTGCCGTAGAGGGTGATGTCGAGCACAATGTTGGAGATGGCCATCTCGACCAGCGCAGCTTCCTCGGAGACTACTGCGTGGTTTTCGCCGGAATCCTCGGCTCCTCCCATCAGCGCCCGCGAGCGATCGGCCACCAGGATTATGCGGTGCGGCCAGTAGGGCTCGAGCTCCGGTTCCGGAATTTCATAGCTAAGACGCTGGCCCGGGATGTCCGGTAGGGGAGTGAAAGAGAAAGAGACGATCTCGACGCCGGCCTCAGCCGCACGCAGCAGTGGTTCGGATAGTCGTTTGGCCTCCCGCCGCCAAAGCGAGAGGTGTATGCTGCGAGTGGCCTCGGCAATCAGCGCGCGGGCCTGGTCCATCAGTGCCGTGTAACCCTGGACCGTCCAGGTGCTCACCCGGGGCACGTTGTGGGCCAGGCCGTTAAGAGAGGTTTTCAGATCGTCTAAGCTTTTTGCGAAACGCGACTCGATCAAACTGAAAAGTCTATCGGGCGAAAGCGGCTGGTAGCGGGCCGGCTTGCGCTGGGCCAGCGTAATGAGTCCCTTGCTTTCGAGACGGTTGAGCACGGTGTAGATTGCCGAGCGAGGCACGCCCGAGGAGGCTGCCAACTCGTAGCCAGTTGCCGGGTGGTTCTTGAGCAGCGACAAATAGGTGCGCGCGTCGCTGGCCGTGAAGCCAAGCTGCTTCATGGCCATGACCACCCGCTCTTCAAGTTCCATCTCGGGCGCCATGGGTACTCCTTGCATCTCGATTTGTAAAGATGGGCTTGATAGTAACTCATGCATGAGTTACTATCAAGCGGAAAATGAACGAACACAACTATCGGTTTATGAAGGACTTATATGTAATGCTTAGGGCAATAAACCGTGTGCTTCGAGGTAATCGCGTTTTACCCGCGCTACTTCGATGTCAGCTAAGCGGGTCGGCTCGGGTAACCTGTAGCGGGTGCAGCAGGAAAGCACCAGTCTGGTGGACGAACTGAAGTCGGCCAGGTGGCCCGGGCTTACGAAGACCGGCTTGACGCCGTCGCGGGTGCAGAGCACCGTGCCGATTTGCTCTCCGTGATCGAGCAGGCGCGTTGAGCAGCCGCGCTTCGGTCCCGGATCGGCGTGAGTGCCCGTCAGGCGGCTCTTGGCGCAGCCCAGCGTGGGAATCGAAAGCCACAGTCCCATATGGGCGGCCAGGCCCATGCGCCTGGGATGGGCGATGCCCTGACCGTCGAAAATGAAAACGTCCGGCACATGCTCGAGCTTTCTGATGGCGGCCAGCAGCACCGGCCCCTCGCGGAAGGTCAAGAGGCCCGGCACATAGGGGAAGGTCGGCTCGTGGTGCGCCGCGACCTTCTCGACGACCTCCAGTTCCGGCAGGCGCAGCACGATCACCGAGGCGAAGAACACGCCGTGCTGCTTGCTGAAGCTCATGTCGGCGCCGGCGACTAGCTCGGGCCTTCGGGGAAGCGGTTCAAGGCGCACCCGCGGGGCGAGCCGCTCTTGCAGGGCGCGCCCCTCTGCGGGCGTCACGTTCCAGGCGTGAAGGTCGTCGACTAGCATGTGGACACAACCGGCGCGTCACGGGCAGTCGAGCAGCTGGCGCAGCCTGGCAAATACCGCCAGGTTATCCAAGGCCGCCGGGAGCTTGTGGTGGGAGTTGGCGGGAAGCGTGGCGTTTCCCGGATCGGGCATATCGTTGGGGTCCGGCAAGTCAACCATGTACTGGTAAAAGTCGCGCGGCTCGGGCGCCATCACCCCCTGGCCGGTGTCCTTCCAGTAGTAGGGTATGGCCGTCACGAAAAGCTTTTTGCTGGCCGGGTCGAAGGCGGGTGCAACGTCCAGTGTCGGACAGTTGTCGCTGTTTGGCTCGGTCGGCTCACAGTCCGCGAAGTGGTCGGCGGCGGTGCGGAACACCGCGCCGTTTTGCAGGTTTATTATCAGCATGTCGATTCCGGAAAGGCTCCTGTCCGACAGGAACCCCATACAAGCGGCCCAGTGTCCGTCTGGTGAAACAACCGGCTTGCTCAGCAAGACCGTTGCCGCGGGTCCCATTACTTCGCCTATCTTGCCGCTGGCGGGCTCCACTGTATGCAGGCCGGTTACCGGCAGCATGCCATAGGGGCTGTTTATCAGCAGGTGAAGCTTGTCCGAGAGGAACAACACCCTGTCGCCGAGCGGCAGGAATGCTCCGTAGGCGTTGTGTTCGCCGACGCCGCCGGCCGCGGGAATCAACTCGGCCGGGGCCGGATCTCCTATCGAAACCCTGTAGAGAGTGGACTTGTCGACCTCATTGAGCGTCGAACCGGGATTGCTGACGCGCGAGTAGACGACGGTGTCCGAGTCGGGCGAAATGTCGGCGGCATACAACCGGGCGCCGGAGTCGATTGGCTCCTCGACCAGGATGCGAGGCTCGAATGCGTCATTTTCTTCTTGCGGGACCGGGCCGGCGACCAGCCGGCGGCCGTTCTCGATGTAGGCGATCATCCTGGAATCAGGAGAGAAGACCGGCAATTCGATGTAATCGTCGATACCATTCTGAGGGATCTCCACAAGAAGCCGTTCCCACAGCACCTGGTCCATGGTCCGGCCGAGACGGGCCAGGACCAGTTGGGCGAACTGATCTTCGCCGCTGTAGCGAAACCTGTAGAAGGCAGCCAGGTTGCCGTCGGGAGAAAGGGCGAAGCCCGAACCCGTGAGCGGCACGGCATTCTCTATGAGCAACCACGGTCCGGCGTGGGTGAGGTAGTCGACCGAGTGAAGGTCGGCCCCGACGATGGCGCCGGCCTGGTAGCGAAAGCGGATGTACAGGAGTTGCAGTGATTTTTTCCTGCTTACACACACCGATTGCGCCAGCTTGCCCGTTGTGCCCGTCGGCGAGGTCACCCACAAATCATACCAACCCGCGGGAGCATCCGCGCCCGGGGTGAAGCCGGCCACCAGACGTTTGCTTCCCAACACGAACACTTCGCCGGCCGGCAAGCCCGGCAGGCCGACGGTGTAGTCGAAATCCAGGCGCGCCTCGTCGTCCATGGTCGACCAACCGACGGCAGGATAGAAGTTGTGTCCCTCGATGACCAGGTAGTGACTCTCGCCGGCGGCAAGCATAGCGGGGTAGGTCGTCGTGAGTTCGGGAATCACATTGGGAGACTGGTTGCAGTTCACTATCAGTGCCCAGAGAATCGAAGCCGCGATCGTTTTTTGCAAGTTGTTCAATTCCAACCTCCTCAGCATGTGCGACATTATAGCAGGGAGGCCCCTTACGCACCAAGCCTGGCGGATCGAGAAATAATATTCCCAGCCGAGCCAGTCGCGAGATTGGCGCGCCTGTCTATATTATGCTGGATTAACAATACGGTACGGCAAATTCCGGCAGGCTGAGAGCTGCTGGCACGCCTCTTGTAGCAATTCATTGTTGTAACTGCCAACAAGGGAGGTTGCCATGACTATAAATTGCCATAAAGTCACGCCAGCAGGTGATCGACGTAAGGTCTTTGACCGGCGAGTGGCGATCCTTATCCCCGCCTACAACGAGATGGCCCATATCGACGCGCTGATCGATGCCTGTCGCGCGGTCGAACCGGCCATCATCCTGGTCGTCGATGATTGTTCCGCCGACGCCACGCCGACCCTGCTCGAACGCCAGGTGCAAAGAGCGACCAAGGGCGTCGTGCTGCGCGCTCTGCGCACCGGGCGCAACCTCGGCAAGCAGGGAGCGGTGCTGAAGGGCTTAAGCGTGCTTGGTGATTACGACTTCGACGCACTGGCGCTGATCGACGGAGACGGACAGCACGACCCGGCCGAGTTGCCCGACCTGGTTGCATTGATCGACGACTACGACTTTGTAATCGGCGCCCGCTCGCAGGAACAGATGCCCATACAGCGCCGTCTTTCGAACTGGCTCGTCAACCTCGGGTTTTCATTGATCGGCGGCGTGGATTTTACTGACGTCCAGTCGGGATTGCGCGTCTACAGCAGGGAGCTTGCCGACGCACTGGCCTGCCGCCTCGGCGAGGAAGGCGGCTACGCCCTCGAACACGAGTCGCTGACTGCGCTATCGAGTTATTCTCGCGAGCGAGGCCGTGACTTGCTGGCCGCGGCGGCGCCCATCTCGTGCGCCTATGGTCGGGCCGCCAGCTCGATCTCTGCCTGGCACGTGCTGCAGTTGGCTTATGAGACCGTGCATCAGGCCATGCGTCTGCGCCGAAGTTGCGAGGCCCGGGCGACGGGGTGAGCGCCATGTCCACAGGCCAAACCTGCCTGACTGTCGAGATTCACGACGTCAGCCCCGCAAGCTACCAAGAGGCGCGTACAATCCGCGCGGCTCTGGCCGAGGCGGGAATCGAGAAACCCAGTTTGCTGGTCGTGCCCAACTTCGAAGACGAAGGTCATGTTCGTTGGGATCTCAGGCGCTACCCCGAATGCGCGGGTTGGCTGCGTGGCCTTCAGGGCTCGGGCTGTGAGATCATCCAGCATGGCTATACTCACCGCGCACCGGCGCCGCCGCCGCCCGGACTGGCCAATGCCTTCATGCACCACGTCTTCAGTCGAGGTTGCGCCGAGTTTGCCCACTTGACCGGCAGTCAGGCGGCAAAGCGCCTCGAAGCCGGCCGACTCGTGTTTTCGGAGTGCGGCCTGGATGCCCGCGGCTTCGTGGCCCCGGCCTGGCAGCAGAGTAGTTCGGCCATAGAGGCGGTCAGGCGGGCAGGGTTCGGGTTTACGGCCTTTTTCAATCATGTGCTGCCGTTGTCCGGCGACAGACACCCGATTCGTTCACCGGCCCTGACTTTCGACGCTCCCGGGGCGTTGGTCGATTACGGCAAGCGGGCGCTGATGCGCCTGGTCGAGTTGGCCGGGCGCTCGGCTCCCTTGCTGCGCGTGGCCTTCCACCCGGCCGACGTGCACGGCGCTCGCCCGCTGCCATACATAATAAGTCGCCTGCGGACACTCATGCGCGGCCGGCGCCTGGTGAGCTATGCGGAGTGGCTATGATCAAGAAAATTCACCTGCGCAGCTTGCTGGTCTCGTTGTTGACGACGGCTCTCGAAGCGGGATTGTTCGCCGTCTGCACTTTCCTGTGGATGGGCGTGGGAGCCCTGGTAGTGGCGCGCTGGATCTGCGGAGGAATCGGCGCGGGCTGCAACTTCGCCTTGAACCGGGTCTGGGCTTTCAAACACAGCGACGCTCGCCTGAGGGTCCAACTGGTTCGATACGCGCTGGCGGCGGTGACTGCGGTCAGCCTGGCCACGCTGGTGTGGTACTGCTTGTTACGGGTCACGGGCTGGGATCCGCGCTTGCTGCAACTTGTCAGCATGGCCTTGGTCTGGCTGTCTTTTACTTTCCCCCTGTTGCGCGGCTGGGTGTTCAGGTCCTCGCCGAGCGCCTGAAAAAAAGCGATAAATTCAATTTGTTCGCAGCCACCGGGCTTGACAGGGCAAAAATCTGTGTGCTAGCTTTTACGGCACTCGGCCTGTAGATCGGAGCAGATTGTGGAACGTCCGATCCCACGTGGGGTGCGGTGTTTCTTCTACCGGAGTTGCTCATGAAAAGCATTCAGAGAGAGATTGTAAGGGGGCGGTTTGGAACAGGCGGAGCGCGTTGGACAGCGGTTGCCGTTGCGGCTCTGCTCGCGGCCGTTGTATTTCCCGCGCCGGGTGGCATTGACCAGGCCCGGGCCGCGGTTGGTCCCGGGGCCAAGATCTACGTTTTCCCGTACCAACCGGTCTTCCAGGGAGTGGGAAAGGAAATCACTTCCCAGACCACGGATCTGCTTAAAAACGAGATCAAGCATTCCGATGAGGTTCAACTGCAGAATGGGCCGATCTTCATTCCCGAGTCCTCGGCGACCGAGGTTGTGCCGTTGAGCGACAAGGACTTGAAAGCCGCCGATAAACTCAAGAAATCTGGAGAGAACTTCTACGGAAAGTTCCAGTTCGATCGGGCCATCAAGGCCTTCAGCGGCTCGCTAACCATGTATGAGCGATCCCTGGCCTTGATGAAGGACTTCACACCGGTGCTCGACACGCTCTTGATGTTGTCGGTTTGCTACTACCGGACCGACCACGAGAAAGACGGCGCCAAGACACTGGTAAAGGTCATCCGCCTCAAGCCCGACCTGGTGCTCGATCCCGAGAAGTACCCGCCCATGTTCCGCAACACGGCCGAGGCCATCCGCAAGAAACTGCTTCTCAAGAGGCGCGGCGAGGTTGAGGTTGTGGCCAATGAGGAAGGTGCCAGCGTTTTCTTCGACGGCAACAGGGTCGGACTCACGCCGATCTTGATCAAAGAGCTCGTGCCCGGCGATCACTTCGTGCGGGTCGAGAAAGAGGGTCTGCAGTCCTGGGCCGGGAAGGTTACTGTCGTCCCCACCCAGAAGCGGCGGGTGCTGGCGGCGCTGGGCGGGGTCAAGAAGCTGTCGGGGCCGCTGGGCGAGATTGCCGCTGCACTCAGGAGCAACCGTATTACCCCCCAGACGAGGGAACAAGCCCGGGAACAGGGCAGGAAGATCGGAGCCGATTTCGTGATCCTCGGCGGTGTCAGCAAGGTCGGCGAGAATTATAGCGTGGGCACGTTCCTCTTGAAGGTGTCCAGCGATGTAATCTGTCCCTTGCCCGGGATCCAGTTCGATCCCGACCTGCTTGGAGCCAGCGTCGAGGTCTACAACATGGCCTCGGCCCTGTACAAGCGGGTGGAGGGCTGTCCCGATCCGGTCAAAGTGAAGGTCGTGGCGCTGGTGCAGACGGCCGCCAAGAAAAGCAGCATGAAAAGCGTGGCGGTTGGCCCGGTGGCGCCGCCTCCCGAAGCGAAGACCGGGCCTGCCCGGGTTGTCAAGCCGGCGGTCGTACCTCCCGGCCGCGGGCCTGCCGTACCGGGCCGCGGTCCGGCTGTGCCGGGCCGTGGGCCCGCCAATCCTCGGGTGAGCGGCCAGACCAGGGTCGAGCCCCCCCGGAACCCGAGCGTCACATCGGAAGGACTGGCCACCATCGGCGGCAGCGCCATAAGCACTCCCGTTCAGGTGCGGCCGGCGGTGATTCCCGTGCCGTTGGCCAGCTCGGTCACGCCTATCGACGAGCAGTTGGGCAAGGGGCCCAGGTGGTACAAATCATGGTGGTTCTGGACAATAGTCAGCGCCGCCGTGGTGGGCGGAACGGCGGGTGGCCTGTACGCGGCGGGTGTTTTCGATGGCGGGGCCAGCGGCGCGTCGGTGACAGTGCGTTGGCCGACACCATGACAAACGGTAAGCCGGCATGGAACGGGAGAACACCGGACATGGACAACGGAGAGAGAGAATGAAATCCAACTCGTGCTTCCACGCCGCGGCTGTTTTTCTGCTGGCCGTGATCGCTGCTTCGTGCTCGAACGGGATCGACGTCAACTTCCGCCTGGTCAATCCTTGCCTGGAGGACGTTCTCTTCAAGGACAACCAGTGCCAGTTCCTGAGACTGATCATCTCGTCGCTCGATCCCCAGGATATCCTGAATCCCATACACATCGGCGAGCCGGGCGGAGGGCCGATCGTTCATGACTGCAACATCGGCGACGGAAGCTGCAGCCTCGCCGGAGACGAGTTACTGGGCCTGGCCAGGATAGTAGACATATTGTGCTTTACCTCGGGGGAGACGGCGCCCGTTGCGCGGGCCACCTCGCAGGCGATGATGTTCGCGGACGGCGCGGGCGGCGTGGGCTCTACCACCATGAACCTGATGATTGCCAACATCGACAATTTCACCGAGACCACGGTGCTGTCCAACCGCGAAGACCCCACGACGGTCGGCGATTGCTCGCTGCTGGGACAGGGCGAGATCGGGCGCTACGGCCACACCGCGACGCTGCTCGACGACGGCCGGGTGCTGATCGCGGGCGGCATCCGGCGGCTGGGTACTGTCGAAGACGTTCTCTCAACCGCCGAGATCTTCGACCCCGTTACCGGGCGGCACCAGCTGGTGGTCGATCAGCACGGCGAGGCGCTCAAGATGGCGGCGCCTTCCGGCCGGGCCTTTCACACCGCAAATCGCCTTAGGGACGGGCGGGTGCTGCTGGCCGGCGGAGTTGGGCTGGTCGAAGGACAACGCAGCACGCTGCAGTCGGCCGAGTTGTTCGACCCTTACACCAACACTTTCGGGACAATCAGCGTCATGGGTACCGGACGCGCCCATCACGCGGCCACCATGCTGGCCACCGGCGAGGTGCTGGTAACCGGCGGCGCCTCGTACAACAACGGAGTTATTGCCAGCTACTTCAATAATGCCATCATCTACCGTCCGGACACCAACGGCTGGGAGCCGGTCAGCTCGAACATGTCGGTGGCGCGCGCCTTCCACCAGGCGGTGCTGCTCGATCCCAGCAAGTATGGCGGCAACGTGGTTGTCATCGGCGGCGAGAACGCCGACGGACCGCACAACACGATCGACATCTACAACGCCCAGGCGAACCAGTTCTACAGCAACGTAAATGTCACCATGGGCAAGAACCGCTCGCACCTGTGCGCTGTCAGGTTGGCCAACGGCGAGGTGATGGTGGCCGGAGGCAAGACCACCGTGGACGACATCTCGGTAGACGCCGGGGTCGAGTTCTACAACCCCGGCGTGCCCGACTTCGGCGAGTTCAGGCCCGAGACCCTCAACCTGCAGGTGGCCCGCATGGATCACGCCTGCACGCTGCTCGACACCGACAACGTCCTGGTGACAGGCGGGATGACCTCGTCATCGAACGGCATCGGCATCGGCGAGCTGGTGCTGGTGGGCTCCAGTTATTCGGTTCAGACGATCTCAGACGATTTCCTCGATCCCCCGCGCTTCTCGCACACGGCAACGTTGCTCAGGAACGGCTGGGTGTTCATCTCAGGCGGCCTGCCGAGCGCCGCCCCGGCAGCGGTTCCGGTGATCCAGAGCATGTACTTCACCCCGGGGCCGACGTTCTGAGAAAAGGCATTTCTTGATTGCTTCTGAGGTTGCTACTCGATCACGCCGTCGCTCTTTTCCTCGACCGCCACGGCGTACTCGACGCCCACCGCGGCCATGGCCTTTTCGGCCTCGGCCTTGGCTTTTTTCAGCGCGGGCTCGATCAACATGTCCACGAAGCTTCCATAGAAGATGGCCAGGTTGGCGCTGTCCTCGAATGCATCGCACAGCCGGTCGAACCAGTTGGGGTCGCGGGCGCGGAAGCGATCTTTGAGATCCCGGCGCAACAATTCGCGGGCGCGAATTTGTTGCGAAGTGAACATGCGCTTGGCGATCGCCTGGGCCAGGAAGATCTCGTCCTGCATGGCGGCCCGGTAGGCGGCGAAGGCCTGCTTGCAAACTTTCGGTTGCTTGATCTTTTCGAACGACTGCACAAGCTTCTTGTAGTTCTCGACGAGTGTTTTGAACTTCTTCTGGAAGTTCTTGTTGGCCATCAGTTCGGGCTTGGTCCGTCCGGGGGCCAGCTTGATCTCGGATGTGATATCGGGCCTGATATACTTGCGCGTGTGCTCGGCTATCAGCACGAACTCGGCCACCTGGAAACGATCGACGCGATAGGGCGGGCGCCCGACCCTGAACTCCTGGCGCGAGGTCAGGTAGACGATCTGGGCGATATCCGTGCCCTGGTAGGCATCATACTTGACCTTCTTGTTCATCGGCGCGGGCGGCTTTTTCGATTTCTTGTTGCCGGCCGCGGCAGGCTGCCCCATGCTTGCGGCCAGCCAGGCCGCCGCTATCAGAAAGAAAAGACGTTTCATCGCAAACCTCCTTATCGCTTTCCGATCTAGACGCTATTTTACCAGAGTTGTTCGCGATGGATAGAAAAATCGAATGTATTTGCCGAGGGCGCCATTGAAAGTGACTGCACCTCGGGCTAGTGTGTGACCGATGCCGGCAAGCAGACCAAAACGAGTTCTTTTTTTACTGGTGACCATCGTGCTGGTGGCTCTCCCGCGGGGCCGGGCCGTCTGCGGACCGTCCACGGGCGTGCTCGAAGGGACACTCGAAGACAAGGCCACGGGCCAGCCGGTGATCGGGGCGCCTTTCAAGATAGACGACCGCGGGGCGGTTCAGATCGCAGACGAGAAGGGTAATTTCAGGCTGACGGGGCTTGCGCCCGGGAAGCACTCGCTGCGCGTTTTCGACCCCGAGCACCAGCCGACGACTGCCTCGTTCGAGATCACGGCCGGCAGGACGACCCGCCTGTCGCTGGCGCTCGATCCGGCAGGCTCCCAGGAGCAAGAAGAGGTCGTCATCCGGGCCAAGCGCCTCGAACAGGAGGTGGCGGACAGGGTGATCGAGCTGGACGAGGCCAAGAAGATTCCGGGCACCCAGGGCGACATCATCAAGATAGTCCAGAGCATGCCGGGAGTCGCCCGCGGCCTGGCCATGGGCGGCAGCGCCGGTCCGGGCATCGTCGTCCGCGGCGCGGCCCCCGAGGATTCGAAAGTGTTGATCGACGGCCACCAGGTGCCGCTCTTGTATCACTTCGGCGGGCTGAAATCGGTATTCAACTCGGACGTGCTCAAGAGAATCGATTTCCTGCCGGGCGGCTTCGGGGTCGCCTACGGCGAGGCCATCGGCGGTATCGTAGACGTGCAGACGCAGCCATGCACGGGGCGCAGGTACGACGGCTACGTGGATGTGAGCCTGCTCGACGCCGGTTTTCTGGTCAAGGGGCCGATCGGTGACAACATCGGCTTCTTCGCCGCCGCCCGGCGCAGCACCATCGACCTGTGGCTGCCTGAGGTCATTCCCGACGTATCCGGCTTCGAGATGACCGTGGCGCCGGTCTACTACGACTACCAGGCCAAGGTCGACTGGAGCCCGGTTGAAGGCGACCGGCTCTCGATCATGGCCTTCGGCTCGCGCGACGAGATGAAGTTCTTGCTCAACAAGCCGCCCTCGGGCGACCCCAGCCTGCGCGGCGACATGTCCATGTGGGTCGACTTTCATCGCCTCTACCTGAGCTGGACCCACGCTCCGGACAAGGACTGGCAACTTTCGGCCTCGCTGATCGGAGGCATCGACCGGGCCAAGATGGGCATCGGCTCGGAACGCTACCTGTCGATCTCTGTACCTAGCCTCGAGGGCCGGGCCGATCTCGAGTGGGAATTCTCGCCCGATCTCACCATCCGGGCCGGGCTGAAAAGCGGGGTAGCCAACTTCGACACTTCCATGAGCATGCCGCGCCCGCCCAAGGAGGGCGAGGTTCCGGGCCGCTTCTCGACCCAACCGCTTATCGAGGGCAGCGAGGAGCTGACCGTCGGCAGCGTCTCCGCCTGGGCCGGGTTCGACTTTCGCCCATTGCCCCCCCTGCTTTTGACAGCCGGGCTGCGCATGGACAGCTACACGCGGCCGGTTTCCGAGGCGGCCTTGATGCCGCGTTTCGGCCTGCGCTACACTCTCAGACCGGGGACCGTCTTCAGGGCGGCCGTCGGGCTATACTGCCAGGTTCCCCAGCCCGACGAGTTGTCCGAGATCCTCGGCAACCCCGACCTGCTGATGGAACGCGCCTGGCACTTCACGCTGGGGTTCGAGCAGCGGCTGCCGGCCGACATCGAGCTTTCGGTGCAAGCCTTCGCAAAGAGCCTCGACCGGCTGGTGGTGGCGGACCAGGAGACCATGTACTCCAACCGCGGCAGCGGCAAGATCAGCGGGCTCGAGGTTCTAATAAGGCGCAATCTATCCGACAACCTCTTCGGTTGGCTGGCCTACACCATGATGCTCTCGAAGCGCCGGGACGGGCCCGGCGAGCCCCAGAGGCTGTTCGACTTCGATCAGACCCATATCCTGACGCTGGTACTCGGTTATCGGCTTCCGACCGGGCCCGCGCGCCCTGCGCACGGACTGCGGGACGGCTGGGAGTTCGGCCTGCGCTTCCAGTTGACAAGCGGCAATCCGACCACGCCGATAGTGGCCGGGGTGTTCGATGCGGATTACGATACCTACCAGCCGGTTCCGGGCGCCGTCAATTCGGAGAGGCTGCCCTATTTTCACCAGCTCGATCTGAGGGTCGACTACACCTGGGCCTTCACCTGGTGGGCGCTGAGCGTCTATCTCGACGTGCAGAACGTCTACAACCACCGCGCGGCCGAGATGGTGCGCTACAACTACGACTTCACCCAACGGGCCTACCTCGAAGGTTTGCCGATCATTCCCTATCTGGGCATCAAGGGGAGCTTCTGATGAAGGCTGTCGCAAAGATTGTGCTGGCGTCTCTGGTCGTGCTCGCGCTGGCTGGTTGCTCGTCGCCCTTCCCGCCGCAGACGCTGGTCGAGCGCCTGCGCATCCTGGCCATCCGGGCCGAGCCGCCCGAGGCCGGTCCTTTGGATGTTGTAACGCTCGACGCTCTGGTGGTCGATCCGGCCGGAGACGGCCGGTCGCTCGAGTGCAACTGGGCCGTCTGCCTGGTCGATTTGGGCTGGGCGGCGGGCGATATCGACTGCCCGGGCGGTAATTCCTACCCGCTCGAGGGCGACTGCCAAGGCGCTGCTTTCAACCTGCCTGAGCTTGTTGCCTGGCTTGAAGAGCAAGGCTACGACATCAACGACCTCCCGCAGGATCTGCCGCCGGAATTAATGGAAGACAGCCTGCCGCTCTTCGTCGGTCTAGAGGTACGAGCCGGCGACGAGTCGACCCGGGGAATCAAGCGCGTGCGGGTGAACCTGAGCGGTGATCAGCCCAACACCAATCCAGCGCTAACCGGGCTCGAAGCGGACGGCGAGGCCGTACAGACCGGCGAAGTTTTCACAGTCGAGCTGGGAGTGGATGTCGAGCTTACCCCTCTGTCCGACGAGAGCACGCGACAGACCTACAGGCGCGGGGAAGATGAAGAAGATCTCCTGGAAGATTTTCTCTTCAGCTGGTTCTCGACCAGCGGCGAGTTCGAAGATCGACGCACGATCCTCGACGTTGATTCGAAGGGCCGGCGTCTGGATATCAACGACTGGAAGCTCAGGGGCAAGTACGCCTTCGAAGGCCAGGCCAAGCTGTGGCTGATAGTCCGCGACGGTCGCTACGGGGTTGACTGGCTCGAGTTCTCGTTCGAGGTGATGACAGCAGACTGAGCAGCGGCCCTCCGAAATCTCCCAAGGAGGTGCCCCAAGGAGGTGCTGCCCCAAGGAGGTGCCAGCGAAACCGGAAACCAAGTGAATATCAATAGTTACGTGTTTGGCGGTTCGGCTGGCACCCCGGCAGGCAGCACCCCGGCAGGCACCCCGGCACCGGCAAAGCTGTGCCGATTGACCCGTTGCTTGACATCGAGATAAGGCTTTGATAGTTGCAGCCCGGCAAGCGGAGGCAAAAAATGGCGAACGTCGTGGTCGTGGGAACCCAGTGGGGAGACGAGGGCAAGGGTAAACTGATCGATATCCTGGCCGAGTTCGCCGAGTTGGTGGTGCGCTTCCAGGGCGGCGCCAACGCCGGGCACACACTCAAGGTCGACGGGCGCGAGCTGATCACCCACCTGATTCCTTCGGGGGTGCTGCATCCCGGCAAGCACGTTGCCATCGGGCCCGGGGTGGTGGTCGATCCCGAGATACTGGTGTCCGAGATCGAGACCGTGCGCGGGATGGGACTGCTCAAGGATCCCGCGGCTCTTTTGCTTTCCGACCGCGCCCACGTCGTCATGCCCTACCACCGCACCCTGGACGCGGCCCGTGAAATGTCCAAGGGCGGGAAAAAGATCGGCACCACCCTGCGCGGCATCGGGCCCTGTTTCGAGGACAAGGCCGCGCGGACGGGCATCAGGATCTCGGATTTTATCCGGCCCGAGATGCTCGGCGAAAAGATGTCGGCCAGACTGCCGGAGATCAACGCCTTACTGACCCACTATGGCAGGGAAGTTGTCCGCGAGAAGGACATCCTGCCCGGGCTGAACGAACTGGCCGCCCGCCTGGCGCCCTTCGTCTGCGACGTCGGCGAGACCGTGCGGCTCGAGATGTCGCGCGGCAGGAACGTTCTCTTCGAGGGAGCCCAGGGCGCGCTGCTCGACATCAATCATGGCACCTATCCCTTCGTCACCTCGTCCAACACCGTTGCCGCCGCGGCCTGCGCCTCGATTGGATTCGGCCCCGGGCTGATCGACGCCGTGGTCGGAGTTGCCAAGGCCTACACTACCCGCGTGGGCGCGGGGCCGTTTCCGACGGAACTGGCCGACGATCGGGGAGTGGAACTCAGAGAGAGCGGGGGCGAGTTCGGGGCCACTACCGGCCGGCCGCGTCGCTGCGGTTGGCTGGATCTGGTTGCCCTGCGCTACACCCTGGCGCTGAACGGCTGTACTTCGCTGGGTCTCACCAAGCTCGACGTGCTGGGAGGCATCAACCCGATCAGAGTGGCCGCCGGCTACCGGCTGGACGGGAGCGAGATACAGACTTTTCCCGCCAGTCTCGAAGAGCTTTCGAGAGTCGAGCCGATCTACGAAGAACTAGAAGGATGGGAAGAGGACATAGGCGAGATACGCGAGAAAGACGCCCTGCCCGCGGCGGCCCGCCGCTACATCGCGAAGATCGAGGCGATCCTCAACCTGCCGGTCGATATCATCTCGGTGGGCGCCGGCCGGCAGGAAACGATAATGGTGCAGAATCCCTACCGCCGCGGTTAGTACTGGTCGGGACGCCGATCCCTGAGGATGTCGTTTCGCGGAGTGATTCGCTTGTCATCGGCCACCGACGGGTCGATCTCGATGGTGATCAGCTGCTGCCCGTCCGGAGAACCTTCGGCCAGCACCTTGCCGTCGGGTGCGACCATCCGGCTTATGCCTGTGAAGACCAGAGGCCGGCCCGCCAGGCGCTCTTCATGGCCCGTGCGGTTGCAGGTTGCCGTGAAAACATGGTTCTCGATGGCGCGGGTGACCATGGCGTCCTGACAAAAAGGCAGCACCAGGTTGGACGGGTGGGCGATGATCTGCGCCCCGGCCATTGTCAGCGAGCGGGCGGACTCGGGGAAAAGCCAGTCGAAGCAGATCATCATGCCGACTTTGGCCTGCCCGATCTCGAAGACTGGAAAACCCTTATCGCCGGGGTCGAAAAGCCGGCACTCGTCGTCAAACAAGTGAATCTTGCGGTAGAGGCCCACGGTCCCCCCGGGACCCACCAGGGCCGCGCTGTTGAAGATCTTGCTGCCCGCGGATTCGGCGAATCCCGCGACGATGTGTCCACCGCAGCCGGCGGCGATTTTCGCGAGGGCAGTAAGTGCAGGCCCGTCGACCGCTTGGGCGAATTTCTCAACCTCTGTGCGATCTCGGAACTGGTATCCGCTGGTGCACAACTCGGGCAAGACAACAAGATCGGCCCGCAGTCCGGCGCAGGAGTTGCGCACGATTTCTACATTTTTTTCGAGCTCGCCGAATTCGGGCTCGAACTGTAACAAAGCGATCTTCACGAGCAGGATTCCTGCGCCGCAACCCTCAAACCACAAGGACCGCTTTACGGTAGGCGCTTGCCGTGGGCGCTCTTGCGCAGGGTGCGGCGCTTGTGGGCCTTTAAAGCGGCCCGGTACTTGGCTGTCCTGCTGCGGTTACGCTTTGGGGCTTGCTTTTTCATGTGCGATTACCCGCTTTCCACGTAGCGATACAGTCGGTGCGCCAAAGGCACGACTCTTCCATGCATCCGACCGCCCTTTCGGTTCCGTAGCAGTCGATGTTATTTTCGGCCTTCTGTATGGCGCGGATGATATCCGTCTTTTTCATCCGATTCGTATTGACACCCATTTCCTTCGCCATTTTTTTTACTTGATTGAAGTTCATCATGCACCCCTTTTTAGCACTAATCTTTTGGGCCTGCCTGAAAACAAGCAAATTATACATGACTAACCATTTTTTTTAGTCAAGAAAAGTTTCTTACAGTAGATCGCCTTACCATCTCCCTGGCCGTAAAAATCCTCGAGGACGGTTTCCAGGCGGTATCCGGAGCGCTCGTAAAAGGCCCGGGTGCCGGCGTATTGAAGCCGCTGTGAGGTATCCACGTAGATTCTCTTGCCCCCGGCAGCAATGATGCGCTTTTCCACTTCTTTCAGAAGACGCCGGCCAAGCCCCCTCCCCTGAAAATTAGGATGTACGGCGATCCAGTAGAGGTCGTAACTGGTCGCCGTTGCGGGAATCGGCCCGAAACAAGCATATCCCGCAAGCCGGCCATAGTGCTCGACCAAAATGAACTCGTAGCCGCTTTCCACCCCCTTGGCCAACCGCTCGGTCACCAGTTCCGCCGCCACGTCCACCTCGGCGGGTGAAAAAAAGCCGGTGATCTCCACCAACCGCCGCACCCGCTCGACATCCTGCGGTTGCAGCTCGTCTCGGAGCACCGCCCCGTGAATCCGGTCGTTGACGGCGTGGTGGCTGTCGGCCCATTGCATGTTGCCCTCGCTCAGGCCGCGGAAGAAGGCGATGGCGTTGGTTCCCAAGGTCTTGGTGCGATACCCTCCCTCCTGGATGACCACCGTGGGCAGCCCCATGGCCCCGATCCTTTTTCCGTTTTTCCCAAAATCCTTGGCCGTCAGAAACCAGGTGCCGGTCGGGTCCGCTTTGGCCGGATCAAAGCCAAGGGCCACCACCAGAAACTGCGGTACGAATTGCTCAATTCTCCGAATGGCGCGAGCCAGTGCCCTGCGGTACCTTTCGCCGTCCACGGCTTCGGGCAGGGGCAGGTTCAAATTGAAGCCTTCCCCATCCCCTTCTCCTCGTTCCTCGCTGAAACCGCTGAAATAGGGGTAGGCGAAGCTGGGGTGTCCGTGGATGGAGACAGTCAGCACATCCGACCGTCCATAAAAGATCTCCTGCTCACCGTTTCCGTGATGGTAGTCAATGTCGAGGATGGCCACTTTGCCGTATGAACTCAAGTACTGGGCGGCGATGGCGTTGTTGTTGAAGTAGCAAAAACCGCCAAAAGATCGGCGCTCGGCGTGGTGGCCGGGGGGCCGGATCAAGGCGTAGGCCATGCGTTGACCGTCCAGGACCTCTCTTGCGGCGGTCAGGGCGCAATCCACTCCCCGCCGGGCCGCCGGGTAGACGTTGGCGTTGATCGGCGTAAACGTGTCAATGCAGTAATAACCCGCTAGTACCGATGCCTCCTTGGGGAGGCGCGTTTTGTTCCGGATGGGAAAGACATAGGGATAGAGTGCCTTGTCGGCGGGTACATCGGCGCAGGCCTTCTTGAGATAATTAACAAAATCGGGATCGTGAACGACGCGCAGGTACTTGTCGGGAAACGCCCGGGGACTAATGCTGACAAACAGGCCGCTGGGCTCCAGGGATTTCAGGATACTCTTTATGCGCACCGGCGACTCCACGTAGCCCCGTTCGTGGACGTGATGGATGTCGTGCTTGTCGTTGACGACCAGTGTGATCTGTTCGGACCGGCGTCCCTCGACCGTGGTTTTGATCGCTTCCGGCTTGACATAGCGAAGCGGGCGCAACTTTACGGGGTCATCTTTGAAACTGGAGACCACTTTCTCCACATAGTCGGCCGGGCAATAGCCGGCGTACTTTCGTTCCAGAACGGCCTGGACGACTTTTTTCACAAAACGGTTTCGGAGTGGGGCCTGGTTTTCGAGGCCGTCATAAACCAGGTGCGGCATGCAGGTGTCATCCGGCGCCACGGGAGACTCGTAGGCGGTGCCCACGATGGGCCGGGCTCCATATTGCTCGTAAAAGCGCAAACGTGCCCTGTTCTCCTTCAGCAGGGACTCATCCGGGCAATCCACGGTGTTATCGGGCAGGCATTCGAAAAACAACCCTTTGACCCCGAGGGCTTTGGCTTCCCGGCGGATGCGTTGATAAAGGGCGCCCCCGACGCCGCCGCTTTTGCCGGAGGCCGTTGCGATCCAGTCAAGGTAGACAAACTTGATTTCAGGCTCGTGAAGAATGGTGGCGAATCCCCGCACCCTGCCTTTCATGCTTTCGGCCACGAAGAGGACCATGCGGAACCGTTGTTTGAAGGGGTTCCGCAGTTTTTCGCCGATTTGCTCGATCTCGTCTTCACCCACTGCTGCGAACCGGCTGCGGAGGATCTGCTTGACCTGATCCAGTGTACTCTTGTTCGCGGGTATCACGTCATCGTAGATGCGGCGTATGTGCAGCATGCTGCATGCTCCTGGAGCCGAGTATCGGCACGAAGCGGGTTGATAGCACACGGCAGGGATTTTTACAAAGCCATGGATCGCAGACAGAATCGTCGATCGAGTTCACTTTCTAGCACGGTCGCCTCTACGCCGAACTTGACAAGCCCGGCATCCGAACGCACGCTTTCCGAATGGCCGAAGATGACGGCAGGATGCCCAAGCGCATAAAAGACTACAAGATCGTCGAGACCCTCGGCCGGGGTGGAATGGGCGAGGTCTTTCTGGCTACCCACCAGCAGCTCGACAGGCCGGTTGCCATAAAGCGCTATGCACCCGCGCCGGGCACCAAAGACGACAAGAAGAACCGGGAACGCTTTCTGCGCGAGGGCAGGGCGCTGGCCAAACTTCATCACCAGGGCATAGTCGGCATCTACGACTACTTCGAGCAGCGCGGCCAGCTGTACATGGTGCTCGAGTACGTCGAGGGCTTCCAGGTCGGCAAGCTGATCGAGGGCGGGCCGCTGTCATTGGACGTGGCCTGCATCATCGGCTTCAAACTGGCCGATGCGCTGGAGCACGCACACTTCCACCGCATCATCCACCGCGACATAAAGACATCCAACGTCATGGTTTCCCGGGACGGACAGGTCAAGCTGATGGATTTCGGCATCGCCCGCGGCGAGGTGCTCGAGCGAATCACCCAGACCGGCCTGTTGGTCGGCACGCCGGCCTACTTTCCGCCCGAGGTCATCGCCGGCCATGAGGCCTCCGAACTGAGCGACATCTACGGCATGGGCGCGGTGCTCTACCACTGCCTTTCGGGGCGCAAGCTGTTCTTCCAGGTCGATGACAAGAGCCTGTACAAGGCCATCCTGGCCGGTAAATTCGTGCGCCTGCAAAAGGTGGTCCGGGGCATCCCGCGCGGGCTGCGCAATATAGTGCACAAGTGCCTGGCCAAGAAGCCCGAGGAGCGCTACCAGTCGGCGGCCGATCTGCGCCAGACGTTGGATCTGTTCATGGCCGGGCAGTGTATGTGGACCAACCACGCCGAGCGCCTGGCCGGCTTCCTGCAGGCGGCCGAGCACCTGCAAGAGCCGCCCTTGACCTCGATCGATATCAGTGTCAGTGATCTGCTGGTTAAGTCCACTCCTGTTCGGCGGCCCGGAACCGGCCGAGGAATCAAGTGGATCGTCTTCGGGACCCTGGCCATCGCCCTGGCAGGCCTGATCTGGTTCGCTTGGGAGAATGGCTGGATCGAACGCGTTTTGCAAACCATGGGCCCGGGCGGGGGCTGACGAGTGTCCATGATGACCGGCAGCTTAGAAAGGACAGGTGAGAAGATGCGCGAGTACAAGATTCTTTCGGGGCTTTGTGTTCTTCTTTCGTTTGGGTGCCTTCACTGCTCCGGGGGGCAGGAAACCAATTGTATCGGTTGCCTGATTGACGATATCTGTTTCCCTCCCGGGGTGACCAACCCGCTCAACCCGTGCCAGGTCTGTGAATTCCTGGCGTCGAAAACGAGTTGGAGCGACGACGACGGTGCCGGCTGTATCGACGGGGTGTTCTGCAACGGAGCGGACACTTGTTCAGGGGGAGCGTGCTCGGAGCATGCAGGCAGCCCTTGTGGAAACGGGCTGATATGCAACGAGTCGATGCATGAATGCGCCTTGTCTTGCGAAGGCTGTCTGATCCAGGGCGTGTGCCTTTTCGACGGACAGAGCAACCCGCTCAATCCCTGCCAGGTTTGCAGCCTGGCCCTCTCGGCGACTTCGTGGAGCGACAACGATGGTGCTGACTGCGACGACGGGACGTACTGCGATGGAGTGGACACCTGTTCGGGCCATGACTGCACAAGCTCCGGGAATCCTTGTGACGCGTCCGAGACCTGCTGGGAGGACGCCGGCGGACGTTGTTGCAGCCAAGGTGGTACGTTCATGTGCAATGCGTCGGGCAATTCGGCCGAGTATGATTCCTGCGGTCACGAGCTCTCTGAAGTGATGATCTGCGGTTTCCAGTGTCAGGACGGAGATTGCCTGTGCAACCCGGTGAGCGGCAGCGGGTGCCCATCCGGCTACAAGTGCACCTTCGCCGATGACAGGACAGGCTGCTTTCCCGACGGCGACCTGGCGCTTGGCCAGGCATGCACCAGCCCCCAGACCGGCACAGACGAATGCACTGCCGGGTCCTTCTGTTTGGACGACGTTTGCACGCAGATTTGCACTACCAGCCCGAGCAGTTGCGCCTCGGGGTACGTCTGCAGCGTGTTCCCGGACCTCTTCGGTGACCAGGCGTCGGTCGGCCTGTGCGTGGACATATGCGATCCAACGGCGCAAAGCTGCGCGGACCCGGCGGAGGCCTGCTACCTGCAGGCCATCACGGGCGAGTCCTCGTGCGCAGGTGTACCCTCGGGGTCGGTGGGCAAGCTTCAGGGCGATCCATGCTACGGTCCGGCAACAGGTGGCTGCTACCTGAACGGCTGTGACAAAGGCTACGGCGCCAATCTGCCGGACGACACCTGCGCCTTCTTCTGCAATCCCATAGACAACTGGATGGGGCACGTTCAGGGCCTCTCCGGCGATCCCGCGGGAATAACCTGCGCGTCCACATTCGGTGGCGCCCGGCCGGACGGCCCCGGGCCCGCGTACGAGTGCCTCTACATCCAGAGTTTCTACAGCAACACCGATAACGTGCCCGCCACGATTGGGATGTGCGTGGATCCCGTCAGCTACGGAAGTTGCGCAGACTTCGACTGGGCCCAGCTCCAAGCGGACATTGCCGACGGCACGGCCGATTCGGCGACCTACTGCGACGATTTCCCCAATCGTTGCCTGACACACTGCATTTCGCTATCGACCTTCGAGTCCGCAGGGAAGTGAGATAAGAGCGGGGAGCGGACGCAACTAGCTCGATTTCCAAAGCCATTGACCTTAGCCCATGGCTTTGGCAAGATTGTAATCCATTCATTCTTGACGATGAAAGGATGAGCGCATGCGGAGCAACTCGATATTCCGATTTGTGATGGCGCTGACATTGCTGGCCTGGTCGGGGACGGCAATAGCGCAAACGCGCGGGCGGGCGCCTAAGGGTAAGCGCGTCTGGGTGGCTATCCTGCCGGTCCAGGTCAAGGGCGTCTCTCCCAAGCTGGGTAACCGCCTGGGCACCACGGTCTTCAAGGAATTGCGCGAGATCGGAGTGTTCAGGTTCATCTCGCCCAAACAAACGGCCAGGAAAATTCTTTGGATGAAAAAGAAGAAAATATTCAAGCCCGATTGCACCGATAGTCCCAAGTGTGTGCGCAAGGTGGGAAGGACACTCAAGGCCAAGGTCATCTATCACCTGATGGCGGCCAAGGCCCAGAAAGGCGTCACCTTGAACATGCGCACCTTCGATGTCAAGTCCGGCCAACAGATTCGCAAAGACAGCCAGTTCTCGACCGAGGAGCCGGCCGATCTGGAAAGGGCCGCGCGCTGGCTGACGCGCACGGTTTCCGGTCCGATGGTCTCAAAACTGGCTCCCGGCAAGGGCAAGCTGAATGTCAGTTGCGAAGAGCAAGGCGCCGACCTGTACCTGAACGGCAAGTCGTTCGGCAAGCGCACGGGCAAGAGCTTCAAGGTGGGCTCGGGCGTCTTCGACATCATGGTCAAAAAAGAGGGCTACACGACCTTTCATGATGTCGTGGTCATCAAGCCGGGCCAGAAAAAAACGATCGCGGCCGTGATCAAGTCCCAGGGGCCGGAGGTACCGGAAGTGCCCGAGGTGGTCGCGGCGGCCATAGGATCGGGTACTCATGAGAAGACCGGCGGCTCATCTTCGAATTCGGGTCAGGCGACCAAGAAGACGCAAGATCTGCCGGCCTGGGCCGTTTTCGAGAAGCCCAAGCCCAAACCGATCGTGTTGAACAGCGAGCAAGGAAAAACGACCGTGTCCGGCGGCGAAAAGATGCCCTGGCAGAACACCGCCAAGAAAGAGCCCTATCTTCCCGGTGAGCGCGAAGAAAAAGTCGCCAAGGCCGGCAAGCGGCGTGAATCGAAGTTCTACGAAACTTGGTGGTTCTGGACGCTGATCGGCGCCGGAGTTGCCGGCGCGGCCGGGACGACCGCCTACTTTCTCCTGGCCGGCGAGGGCGGCGGCGGGGCCGGTACCGGCAGCGCGATCATCAACTGGGAATGAACGCTGACCCCATGTCCCGGATCGCCGGATGAAGGAGTTCGTCATGTATGAGAATCGTAGCTGGTTGAGTGTTTACTTTTTATGGGTGCTAGCCTTTGGGATGTGTCTGGGATCTTGCGGGCCTGATACCGACACCGGCAGCGCCGCCTTGCGCCTCGAATGGCAGAACACCCAGAGCAGCCCACTCCGGGCGGGAGTGCTCGAGGGCATCGTCGACAGTGTCAGCGTAACCGTCAGCCACGGCGGGCAGGTACTTAAAACCGCTAGTTTCACCTACACAGATCTCCTGGGAGTGGTAAGTGAAATTCCGGCTGGTGCAGGGCGCGATTTTGTGGTCCAGGCGCTGAGCGGCGATACGGTTGTCTATGCCGGCCAGCAGAGCGACGTGACGATTGTCAAAGGCCAGCAGGCGACAGTGACGATCAACATGACTCCGGCCTACGAGACCGACATCTACCCGCCGGCACAGGTAAGCAACCTGAGCGGAGCGCTCAACGGTGTAAACGTGCACTTGACCTGGACGGCCAGCGGCGACGACTGGCTGGTGGGAACGGCCGGCTCTTACGATCTGCGTCGTTCCGACGGCACGATACAGGATGCTAATTTCGGCTCGGCGACCCAGGTGACCGGATTGCCGTCACCGAAGCCTTCGGGGCAAGCAGAGCAGTTCGAGGTGACCGGTCTTGACCCCGGCACATATCATTTCGCACTGAAGGCGATCGATTCAGACGCCAACTCATCGCTGGTGTCCAACTCGGCCGGGCCTTTCACCATCGGCAGCAGCGACACGACGCCGCCGGCCGACATCCTCGATCTGGCCGCCCAGAACCCCGCCGCCACGACGGTCGATTTGAGCTGGCATGCGCCCGGCGACGACGGCAGCGTCGGCACGGCCTCCCAGTACGATTTACGTTACAGCCTGAGCCAGATCACGGATGCCAACTTCAACGACGCCGATCGCTTCACCACCGCCGCGCCTGCCGCGGCCGGCACGCTGGAGACGCTGACTGTAACCGGCCTCGCTCCGGCAATGACCTACTACTTCGCCATCAAGGCAGGAGACGAGGTTCCCAACTGGTCGAACATCTCGAGCCCGGCAAGCTCAACCACGCTCTCGGACGACACCACGCCGCCGGCGGCCATCGTGCTGGTCACGGGCTTGGTCAGCTCAGACTCGGTCGAGCTGACCTGGGACGCACCGGGCGACGATGACAACACGGGCACGGCGGCGGTCTACGACGTGCGCTACAGCACCAGCCTGATTGACGCCGGCAACTTCGACGCCGCCACCCAATGGAGCACCGGTGTACCGGCGCCGACGGTCGCCGGTTCCGCCCAAAGCGTGGTCGTCTCCGGGCTGACCGAGGGCACGCCAATCTGGTTTGCCATCAAGGCCGCGGACGAGGTGTCCAACTGGTCGCCGATTTCCAACGTCGTACAGGTCGTGCCGCAGGGGCCGGATATCATTCCGCCGGCGGCCATCGTCCTGGCCGCGGGCGCAATCGAGGCCACTTCCGTAGTGCTTGCCTGGGATGCCCCCGGGGACGACGGGGCAACCGGTACGGCCACGGCCTATGATGTGCGCTACAGCACCAGTCTCATTGACGCCGGCAGCTTCGATGCGGCCACCCAATGGACGACGAACGTTCCCGTGCCGGCGGTAGCCGGCAGCGCGCAGATCGTCACCATCGACGGCCTGACCGAGGGCACGCAGTACTGGTTCGCAATCAAGGCCTCGGACGAGGTACCCAACTGGTCTGTAATTTCCAACGTGCTGCAAATTGCCCCGGACGGCACGGCACCGGCCGCGATAGCTTTGAGCACGGGCAGCGTGACCTCGACCTCGGCGGAACTCAACTGGAACGCCCCCGGAGACGACGACAACACCGGCACGGCGACGGCCTACGATGTACGCTACTCGACCAGCGCCATAGACGCCGGCAACTTCGATTTGGCCACCCAGTGGACGACGAATGTTCCCGCACCGGCCATAGCCGGCAGCCCGCAGACCGTGGCCATCGACACGCTGACGCCCGACACCACCTACTACTTTGCCATCAAGGCCGCCGACGAGGCGGGCAATATTTCGCCAATTTCGAACGTACCCATGGCCTACACCGACAGCTTGGCGCCGGCCGCCATCGTCTTGAGCGTCGGCACGGTCACGGCCACGGCCGTTCAACTCACTTGGGATTCACCGGGCGACGACGGCAACCTCGGCACGGCGGCGGCCTACGATGTGCGCTACAGCACCACCATCATTGACGCGGGTAGCTTCGACGCGGCCGCCCAATGGATGACGAACGTTCCCGATCCGGCGGTTGCCGGCACGGCACAGAGCGTTACCATAGACGGCCTGACCGAGGGCACGCAGTACTGGTTTGCCGTCAAGACAGCAGACGAGGTGCCCAACTGGTCTGCAATCTCCAACGTCCTGCAAGTCGCCCCCGACGGCAGTGCGCCTTCGTCGATCACGCTCTCTCTCGGCACGGTCACGGGCAGCTCGGTGGGCCTGGTCTGGATCTCACCCGGCGATGACGGCGTCACGGGCACGGCCACGTCCTACGACGTGCGCTACTCGACTAACCTGATCGACGCGGGCAACTTCGGCGCGGCAACCCAGTGGACTACTAACGTCCCGTCGCCGGCGGTGGCCGGTACGCCGCAGTCGGTTGTGGTCGACGCGCTGATCGAAGGCACTCAGTACTGGTTTGCTATCAAGGCTGCCGACGAAGTGGGCAACACATCGCCGATATCGAACGTCCTGCAGGTCACGCCCGACGGCACTGCCCCGGCCGCCATCGTGCTGAGTGCCGGCGCCCTGGGCGCGACCTCGGTCCAACTCGACTGGAACGCGCCGGGCGACGACGACGGCACCGGCACCGCCACGTCTTACGATGTTCGCTACTCGACCAGCGCGATCGACGCTGGCAACTTCGATGCTGCCACACAATGGACGACCGGTGTCCCAGCGCCGGCCGTAGCCGGAACCCCGCAGACGGTGACAATCGACACGCTGACGGCGGACACCACCTACTATTTCGCCATCAAGGCGGCCGACGAGGCGGGTAATACCTCGCCTATTTCCAATGTCCCAAGCGCCTATACCGATATCGCTCCGCCGGCGGATATTGGCGATCTTGCGGCAGGCAACGCCGCACAGACATCGATCGACCTGACCTTCACCGCTCCCGGCGACGACGGCTCGGTGGGAAATGCCGCACAGTACGACGTGCGCTACAGTACCGCTCCCATAGACGCCGGCAACTTCGGCTCTGCCTTGCAGTTTGCTGACGGCGTTCCTTCGGCACAGGGCAATTTAGAGACGGTAAGCGTCACCGGCCTTACGGCCAACACTCTTTACTACTTCGCGGTCAAGACCGCCGACGAGGTGCCTAACTGGTCGAACATCTCCAACCTGCCCTCGGCCACGACGCTGCCTTGAACTGATGTCTTATTCGCCCATCCTGCCGATCTGTCTTCTGGCGCTTTTACTTTCCGCCTGCAGCCATGAAGACAAGCAGCCTCCCAAGCCGCGCAGCCTGGCCGAGGTGCGCGAGATAGTGCTCGAGAAGTTTCGCGAACTGGACGGATTTAAAATCGAGAAGCAGCTCGAGGTCGGCGTGGTCGGACATCCGGCCGTACGCATGGAGGGCTTATGGAAGCAAGCCGGCCGCAAGAGGCGCGGGATTGTCTATGTCGTGGATTTTCCGACCGTCTTCAATGTGGTTCACTACACCGCGCCCGAGGACAACGGCCTGTTCGAGGCGGGCTACCCCGGTTTTCAGAAGATGCTCAGGAGCATCAAGCCGATAACCTGGTCCGGTCCGCTGGAGGTCGTCGAGGGAGAGGACGAGAAGATCATGCACAACGGAGACCTGCAACTGGAGATTCACTACCCGGCCGATTGGGTCTACTCACTGGACGAGGTTAACCGGGCGGTCGTCTTCAGCGGACCGCGTAACAGCCCGATCTGGTTGACGACAGTGAATTTCTCGGTGGTCAATAAGTGGCCCGCAAAAAAATAAAAACAGGTGCGCTGCTTTTCGGAACGGCCGGGGTGCCGCCTTCGTCGAGCAAATCCGATCCGGCCAGCGGCGTCGAGGCCGCGGCCAGGCTGGGTCTTTCGGCCATGGAACTGGAGTTCGTCTACGGCGTACGCATCACCGACGAGATGGCCGAAAGAGTGCGCGAGCGGGCCGCGACGCTCGGAATAGTCCTGACCTGCCACGGCCCTTACTACATCAACCTGAATTCCAAGGAGCCCGAGAAGCGCGCCGCCAGCATCAAGCGCATTCTGGATACGGCCCGTGCGGCCCACAAGGTGGGAGCCCACTCGATAACGTTTCATGCCGCCTTCTATCTGAAAGAAGACCCGTATGCAGTGCACCAGGTAGTGAAGGATTCACTCGAGCGAATAATGGAGACCCTCGATGCGGAGGGCATCCGGGTCCAGGTCAGGCCCGAACTGACCGGCAAACCGTCGCAGTACGGCGACCTCGGGGAGTTGCTGGCTCTGGCGACCGAGATCGAAGGCGTCTTGCCGTGCATCGACTTCTCGCATCTGCACGCCCGCGCGGGCGGGGGAATGAACACGCTCGAGGAGTATCGCGGGGTGCTTCGAAGCTATGCCGATGCGCTGGGCGAGGAGTCGCTCGCTGATCTGCATCTGCACATAAGCGGCATCGACTACGGCCCCAAGGGCGAGCGCAAGCACCTGCAACTCGATCAGTCCGACCTGAACTGGCGCGACCTGCTGATATCTCTCAAGGAAGCGTCCGCCTCCGGTGTGGTGATCTGCGAGAGCCCCAACACCGAAAAAGACGCTCTGAAAATGCAGCGTTTCATCCGGCGTCTCAAGGTCTGAAATAAGACCAAATTCCCTTGACTGGGCCGGACCGACCATGCCATCATGAGCCGACTCTCTGGCAGGTAACTGTTTGTAAATAATAGGGATCTTCCTTTACCCGAGGTGAGAAAATGGGCGACGACGAGCGCAAGGAATTCAAGCCATACGTATCTTCCGATACCAATATGAAAGAGCTGAGCCTCAAGGCGATTCTGCTGGGCGTGATCATGGCCGCTATTCTCGGGGCGGCCAACGCCTACCTGGGATTGAAGGCCGGCATGACGGTGGCCGCGACTTTCCCGGCGGCGGTGATCGCCATGGCGGTGCTCAGGGCCTTCAAGGGCAACATCCTCGAGGAGAACATCGCGCGTACCACGGGCGCCGTCGGCGAGGCGTTGGCGGCCGGCGCCATCTTCACCATCCCGGCCTTCATCATGACCGGCGTCTGGGATGAGTTCGACTACGTCACCTCGACCGCCCTGCTGCTGGTGGGCGGCCTGCTGGGAGTGCTGATCGTCATCCTGCTCAGGCGCACTTTCATGGAGGACAGCAGCCTGCCGTTTCCCGAGAGCCAGGCCTGCACCGAGATAGTCAAGGCCGGCCAAAAGGGCGCCAGCGGGGCCGGAATGGTCTTTATCGCCATGGGCTTGGCTGCCGTGATCGAGTTTTTCAAAAACGCCAACGGCATCCAGATCATCAAGGAGAACATCCGCGGCGCTTTTTCGGTTGGCAAGGGTACCTTCCCTTACGTGACGCCCACCTCTTCGCCGGCTTTCCTGGGCGTCGGCTTCATCATCGGCCCGCGCCTCTCGGCCATCACCGCCGCCGGCGGCGTTTTCGGCTGGTTGTTGCTAATGCCGCTGGTGCTCTTCGTGCTGGCCATGTCGGATTCATCATTCGCCGGCAATCTGCAGGGCATGATCGCAGACGGAAACTGGGGAGCGCTGTACAACGGTAGTGCTGGAGGCTTTGTCGGCCTGGCCCCGCTTTACTCGAGCACGATCAAGATGGTGGCCATCGGGGCGATGATAGTCGGCGCGTTTTTCACCCTCTTCAAGATGCGCAACAGCCTGATAACCGGCATCGGTCGGTCGCTGAAAGGTCTGAGCGGCAAGGCCGGGGTGGTCGAGAAGCGCACCGAGAAAGACCTCAATTTCAAGAGCGTCTTCATCGCCATCGGGGTCATGCTGCTGGCCATGGCGGCACTCTACTACTGGCTGTGCCAGAATTTCGGCATATCGCTGATCACCTTGATCGTCATGGCCATCGCCGGTTTCCTGTTTGCAGCGGTTGCCGGCTACCTGGTCAGCATCATCGGCTCGTCCTCGAACCCCATTTCAGGGTTGACTCTTTCAACCCTGTTGATCGCCGCCGGCTTGCTGGTTCTTCTGGGAATGGGCGGCGAGCATGGCAGCCATGCCTGGAAAATCGGCGTCCTGGCGGTGTTGGGAGTGGCCACCGTCATTTGCTGCGTGGCCGGCGTGGCCGGAGACATGATCCAGGACTGGAAGGTCGGGCACAACCTCGGCGGTACTCCCTGGAGAATGGAGGTCGGAGGTTTGATAGGCGTCGTGGCCGCTGCCCTGGTTCTGGTGCTGCCGATCATGTTGCTGCACAAGTTCGGCGGCGGAATCGGATCCGACGCGCTTCCCGCGCCGCAAGCGGGCCTGATGGCCACCATGGCCGACGGCATCATCAGCGGTAGCATGGCCTGGGAGCTGATCATCATCGGCATGTTCTTCGCCTTGGCGCTGATCCTGATTCAGAGCCCCTCGCCGATGTTGATTGCCGTCGGCATGTACCTGCCTTTCCAGACCACGCTGGCCATCTTCGTCGGCGGTATCATCAAATGGACCCTCGACCGGGTCATTGCCAGGAAGGCCGGTCACGACAAGCAGGCGGCCGAGGCGGCCGGCAACCGGGGACTGTTGGTGGCCTCCGGACTTGTGGCCGGCGAGGCGCTGGTGGGCATTATATTGGCCGGGATCGTCGCTTTAAACATGAAGTTCATGTGCCCTGAGAAATTCCAGGGCGAGGTGGCCCAGGCCAGGGCCTTCATGGAAAAGGTCGTCCCGGTGGGCGAAGACTTGGCACCTGCCGAGATGGCCAGGAAAATCATGGCCGACGGCGCCTTGATGCAGCAGTTGCCGTCTCTTCAGGGCTTGGATGAAAAGAAAGTCGCCGCACGACTGGTGGTGCAGAAGAACCTGGCCACGACGACCTGCCTGGGAACGACGCCTGAATCATTCTCTACACAAGGCGTCGGCGACTGGCGTATGTGGCTCGGGTTCCTGGTCATGATTGGGCTGGGATTTTACATGGTCACGGCTTCGCTCAAGGCGCTCGGGCAGCGTGGAGGAGGAGGAAGCGCTCCGACTGAGCCGCCTCCCGGCGAGCAGGAAGCGACCAGCCGCGAGGAGAAAGATGAAAAGAAGGAAGACTGAGCTCAACCTGCTCGATCTGAAGCCTCTCAGGCTATTCGGGCACGCACTGGACGGCGAGCGGGTGACCGTCCTGGTTCCCAAGTACCGCACGCGCTGGCTGCAATGGTTGCAGCGCAGGTTGGCCCGGCCTTACTGGAAGCTTCACCTGGATGAGATCGGCACGGCCGTCTGGCTGGAATGCGACGGACAACGCACGGTTGCCGAGATCGGGCAACACCTGAAGGACGAATTCGGCGAAGCCATCGAGCCCGTCTGGGAACGCCTGCCTGCTTTCCTGAGCCAGATGAGACGCGGCGAGTTAATCGAACTTGGGATATAATTATTGCCCGCAGAGGTTGGGGACGAGTTCCTTGGCATCCGCCTTGCACTGGATTTCGTCTGCCAGGCAGGCCCTGGCGGCATCGAGAGACGCGCCTGAACAACCACTCGAACCATTGATGCAGGTACATGTTGCGGCGTTGGGATCCATGAACTTGCCCTCGGCGAAGCAGTCGCAGTAGCAGCAGCCGCTCTGCTCGGCGCAGCCTTCTACGATGCCGGCACTCCTGATCTCGTCGGCCTTATCACAGTTATTCTTGGCCCCACCGCATCCGGCCATCAAGCCGCAAATTAGTATCAGGCTAATCATCCTCATATCTCGTAACCCTCCGGAAAAAATAAAGCCCCGCATATCGCGGGGCTTTATTTCTATACCAAGTAGTCGAAAACCGTTAGTTGCTGCAATACTCGCCCGTCGCGCAGACAGGATCGCACACCGGCACCACCGGGTTATCCTTGCAGGTGCCGTCGTCACAGTACTTGCCCGTCTCGCAGACAGGATCGCAAAGGGCATCACAGTGGCCTGTCATCGGATTGCAATACTCAGTTCCGTCCGTTGCGCAGGCAGGATCGCAAACAATGAAGTCCTTGCAGGTGGTATTGTCACACCACTGGGTCGTGGCATCGCAGGCAGGATCGCAGGTTACGATCTTGACACAATGGGGTCCACTGTCACTCGAGCCACAGGCGCCGAGCATCAGACCACACACCGCTACCATGGACATTACAACGATTACCTTTTTCATCTTCTTCCTCCTTTTTCAAAGTAAACTAGAAAAGACACCTACTCCCGGATTTCCCAGTTGGGTCTCTATATGTAGTATAACGAACCATGCAAACACCGCATGAACACTGTCGTAAAACGCTCTCGGGAACGAAGAAAGGGAGATTTCCGGTGGGTGAAAGGCAAAACGGCGCTCTCAGGCCCGATTTCGACCGGTCCTTGAAGCTGGAATTCCACGGATCGAAGATCACATCCGACGCTGGGCTCCTCGCCTATCGTGAGCTGGATGACGCCATCGGCCTTACCGATCTCGGTGGCTCAAGGTTGCGCGACTGGCGAACTGGCTCAAACGTCCGTCACTCGATGGCAGCAATGCTTCGTCAGTCGGTGTACAGCCGACTTGCCGGGTATGAGGACACCAATGACGCAGAAAGGCTCGCTGTCGATCCGACGATGCGGACCGTGGTCGGTGGACGTGCCAAGAAGAAGAGTGCTGCCTCGATCAGCCAGATGAGCCGCTTCGAGACCGACGTGCTGACTTACCACAGAAACCTCGATGCTTTGCTGGTGCTGCAGGGGCAGTGGATTGACCTCGTCCACGAGCGTAAACCGATCCGTGAAATCATCCTCGACCTTGACAGCTCGGTCAGCGAAACCTACGGCGAGCAAGAAGGCTCAGAGTACAACGGCCACTTCGGCTGCGAGTGCTATCATCCTCTGTTCTGCTTCAACCAGTTTGGTGACCTTGAGCGGGCTTTGCTCCGTGATGGCAACGTGCATAGCGCCGACGACTGGAAGGCTGTGCTCGAACCTGTCGTTGCCAGGTACCGCTCCTTGGACATCCGACGGCGTTTCCGTGGCGATGCCGCATTCGCCAACCCCGAGATCTACGAGTTCCTTGACGTAGAAGACTACGAATTCACGATTCGGCTGCCCAGCAACCAGCGCTTGAACCGCGAGATAGCACACCTGCTCACCAGGCCGGTTGGTCGGCCGCCGAGGAAGCCCCTCGTCTTGTTGCACAGTTTCATGTACCAGGCCAAGAGCTGGAGCAAGCCGCTACGGGTGGTCGCTAAAATCGAATGGCACCAAGGCGAGTTGTTTCCTCGGGTAGGCTTCATCGTAACCAACCTCAAGGGATCTTCCAAGTCAGTGATAAAGTTCTACAACGGTCGAGGTGTTGCGGAGCAATGGATCAAAGAGGGCAAGAACGCGGTCAGATGGACGCGGTTGTCCTGCCACTGGTTCGAGGACAATCAGGTGCGGCTTCAGCTCTTCGCGCTGGCGTACAACCTGGGTAACTTCCTGCGCCGCCTCGCCTTACCTCGTTCGGTGAGCCAGTGGTCCATGACCACGCTGCGTGAGAAGCTGATCAAGATCGGCGCCAAGGTGGTCACGCACTCCCGCTACACGGTCTTTCAGCTGGCCGAGGTTGCTGTGTCCCGGAAGCTGTTCCATGCGATCCTATCGCGCGCTCAGCGGTTTCGGCTGCTGCGACCGGTGCCTGGATGAACCTGTCCGCAATACCGACTGTTAGCGCTTCAGAGACCTACCGCTCTATCGGTGCGACCAGGCTCGTGCCATCAGGTGGCAGAGGTGGCAGAAAGCGGCAAATCGGTGCCACACCACGCAGCCGAGGTGTGTGAGAAACCCGAATCGAGGTGTACATTTGGACAAGAACGCGGTACACTATCAGCCAACCGGGAGGGAAAGCATGTGGAGAGGGTCAACTGGTTTATTCCCAATCAAATCATCGGATAAAATCTCTAGGGGGCACCTGAGAAGTACGAGGGAGGTTCACTCTGATATGGGGAATGCCGTATTACTATTCTGCAAGAGTCGACAAGTATTCAAAACAAGCGGGAGGGTTTCATGCGAATCATGTACATTCGTCCTTCGTGTTCTCTACTAACCACCGTTTTGTGGTCGCTGTTTTTCACAATTTACGCATTTAGCCATCCACAAGCTAGGGGGAATGAAAAGGTCTTTGAATTAAGACAGCCTCATCGAATCGGTAAACAAGTAGTTGCTGGTACGAGCGCACTTGAACGTGCCTGTAAGAACTTTGTAGAGCTCGGCAAAAAGACCGAAGGCGGATTCGATTCAACAATTAAGGGTTGCATGAAGGACACGAGGAATCAATTGTCTGTCTGCAAGAACATGAACGAGGTACTAGAGTGCTACGCAAGAATGAGCAATTGGAACGAGATGAACGGTTGCATGGAAAAGTGCAATATATTGAAGAAGGAACTCGAAGCTGAAATGACGAAGCTTGTTGAAATCATGGATTCATCGAAGTGCCTGAAGTGGGTTGAACCAAAGTTGGTTTTCATGAGTCGCATCAAGAAATTCGAAAACGCCGGAAGGATTCTGAAATGTGCTGCGCCGGCGCTGAAGGATAGAGCTAAGAAAATGATAAAGGATGATGATCTGAATTCTGCGATGTTGTGGTTGGGTGCGCTGGGAAATCACTTTGCGGATCAACTCGATGAGCGGATGGCTATTGAGGTGTATGCACTTTCAGTTATTGCTCAATCATTGGCCTTGATAAAGGTGGAAACAAAAGGCGAAAAGAAGGTGCAAAAATTTATGTACGTGCTGGAATTATCCAGTGAATGTCTGAAGCTTGATGTAGCGAAAGAGTACAATAGAAAGTGCAGATCGCTATTCAAGAAGGCCAAGGCGGAAATCAAAAAGTCTGATGATGAATTTGAAAAAGTAATTAGGGAGTTTTGGCAGGCAAAGAGAGAAATCGATAAAATGACAAATAGTATGCAGAGCGAAACTGATCGTAATGAGTTAGAAAAGAAAAGGAAAAGGTATTCAAAATACAGAGAAGAGGTGTTCCTTCCAGCTTACAATAGATTCAGTGACCTTATGGGTCAGTTCAGAAGAACTCGTGGAATGAAGAAATTCATGCGTTTTCTGGAGGAGAGAGGTTTGACGGAGACATTTCGCCAAATTCAGCAGTGAAGGCTCTGATCTCGGTTTAAACAGCAAAGGTTAACCATGTCCACCGTCTTGTTTCAAACCGGTGGTGTCAGATTAAGTCGTAGCTATTTCAATTCATCAAACTCTGGCAACCGGCGTTTTTCATTTGGATCCTTTTTGAACTAACATAAGTACCGGTCTAGCCATTTCTGCTGGTTTAGGAGTCATGCGTACAGGTAATTAGTTCGATTGCAATTTGGTTAATTAGTACTGAGTAGATTGACGCGGTCGAGAGTCTTGATCGTAAGGGCCTTGCCGTCAAATATCGTCTGGAGATTCTCCTTCCAGCCCTCCGGTAAATAGTCCCTCATGGATTCGGGGCCGTTGTTGAACCATTCTTCAGGAAGTTCAATTTTTTCTACTTTCTTGACGATTGAGAATTCAACAGACGCCTTCTTGATTTCTTCAGGAATGCCGGGATAAAGAACGTCACAATCCTTGGTGTCTCTGGTTATGACGTCCATCAGGATCAGAGAAGAAGCTCCGATTGTCACGCATTCGAACGACAGGCCCTTTTCGTGCAGGAACTCGTCGAACTCCTCGAAGGTTTTACGCGATATTCTTCTTTTTCCGTTTTCGTCGTCCACGACTGACCACCTCCCAGTCATTTTTTACCTGCCAGGCCGTCGGGAAAGAACCGTAAGTCTGCCTTGCAAGCTCCGCAGGGGTAAGGTCGGGGTTTATCTCCAGCGCAGCCCACATATCGGATCTGCAAGTTGGTCCCATCATGATCCTGTACCTGATATACAAGTTGAAATCCGCAGTATTCTCTGGTGAACCCACGTCCATTTCACGGTCTCTAAGTACGTTCGCGGGAACCCCGAGAGGTCCGCCCTTGAATTTTGGATTCTCGCCGTGCCTTGTGTAGTGGAATGAACTATCGAAAGGCGGCTTAATCACTTCGACCCTTGGACCCTTGTAGATCTGTGATAATTTCTTGAACCTGATGTCCGTACTCTTCCAGATCGCCACCGCCGTCCAGAAAGCCTTGACGCGATCATGCTCACACCAATCGACGATCCTGGTTAGCCTCCCGACGTTGATCCACCTGTAATAACTTTCAAGCCACTTAACCAAGACGGACAAGGTCCTTAGATCCATTTTGGTCATGCCGTCTATTGAAGCAAAGTAAATGGTGTCCTCGATGTTGGCCTCTCGGTTGGGATCCGCGTTGAAGTTCATCCCGATCCCGGCCATGTCCGATGTGAGCTGATCTTCCGACCGCTCTTCTCGTGGAAGTATTATCCTTTTGAAACTCATGTCTTACATCCTTATGGGTTAACAATAAGGTATACTTGGGAGTTTGTCAAGTGTCCAGTTTTTCCGCCGTTCATATCGACCTTTGAGTAAGCATCTGAATGTAGGGACTCATTACCTTCTGAACTCTGCATATTTGCGAATACCTGGATAGCTTTTTGATGCTCATCTTCTTGCCCCGAAACTCATACATGGTCTTGAGTGCGTCAATAGCTACGGCCATGCCAATCTTGTTCCTGAATTTGAAGCAATCAACTATGGTTTTCTCGGGATCGTAGATCTTCACCTTTATACCAGCTATGTCGTGAGTCACGATTCCAGCCGAATAGGCTTCACCGGAAACATAAAATACCCTTGTCTTGGGCCAGTCAATCTTCGGCTTGTTGGCCCCTCTGGGCAGGGCTATGTATACGAATCTGGGGATCTCAACAGTGATTTCATGAAAAGCACAGGCAGAAATGAGGCAGACGACAGCCTTGGGAGCCCTTAGAGCTACCGTAGTGAAATCGTAGTTTATCAGGTCCTTGCCTGTAAGCTTGTAGAACCCCCTCGATACCTTTTCGATGTGTCCTTCGTCCCTCATCCGGTATAGAGTCTGCGAATGAATGCCTTTGGCCAGAGCGTCCTTTGTCCTCAGGACACCGCCCGTTTCCTGGAATACACCAACAGCATTTTCTATCGATTGAATACTCATCTCAGATAAACAATAAGACATTTATACATAAATGTAAAGGTTCTTATCGTGTGTTCTTACGCGATATTCTTCTTTTTTACGTTTTCGTCGTCCACGACTGACTATCTCCCAGTCATTTTTACCTGCCAGGCCGTCGGGAAAGAACCGTAAGTCTGCCTTGCAAGCTCCGCGGGAGTTCGGTTGTTCCGCTGTTTTTCAGTCAGGGATTCTCGAGATGTTTACTTCTTCGAGGATTTTCGAGCCTCTTTTCGAACTACGGCTTCCGTGTACTTGCACTCGGGATAGCCGGAACAGCCCCAGAAGTCGCCGCTTCTGCCCTTGCGCTTGGCCATGACCCGGCCGCATTCCGGGCACTTCTTCGCCCGCTTCTTAGTCAACTCGATTGGGGAGGTCTCCCTGCAGTACGGATAGCCCGAGCAACTCAGGAATTTCCCGTTCTTGCCCTTCCTCTCCACCATTGGCTTGCCACACCTGGAACAGGTGATTTCTGTCGCCTTCTCTCCCCTCTTTCGCGCCGGCGCCTGGGCGGCTATCGGCTTCGTTCCTCTGCACTCCGGAAAACCGGAACAACCCCAGAAGTCGCCGCTCTTGCCCTTGCGACGTCGCATGGGCTTTCCGCAAAGGTCGCAGACAGGTGCGTCGGGATCGATTCCCGCAGCCCGCGCGGCGGTCTCGTCGCCGGCGGCCGCGCGTTTTTTCACATCGCCGATCATCTCCGCCCAGGTCGCGGCCGCCCGGGCAAGCAGAGGCTTGAAGTCGAAATACCACTTCTTCAGAAAATCCTTCCAGTCGAGATCGCCCCGGGCGATGATGTCGAGCTTCTCCTCCATCCGGGCCGTGTACTCGTGGCTGGTGATGCACTCGAGCCCCGCAAGCATAAGCTCGTCAACCTGCATACCGATGGGCGTGGGAACGACAGCCTTTCGTCGGCTTGCGCCCCGGCCCTCCGCGTCGGTATGCCGCTCGATGTAGTTCCTGCGGTAAAGAATTGCGATCATGCTAGCGTAGGTCGAGGGCCTGCCGATTCCAAGCTTCTCCATCTCCTTCACCAGTCCGGCCTCGGTAAACCCGGGAGGCGGCTTTGTCTCCTTCGAAAGAAGATCGACCTTCTCGACCGGCAACTCTTCTTCCCGCCGGACTTCCGGCAAGACCTGGTCGTCTTCGCCGTCCTTTTTCTCCTCCTCCTCGTCGGCCCGGCCGAGGACGAGCCAGTGCGGCTCCAGGATCTCGGTTCCCCGGGCGGCGTAGTGATGATCGCCGCCAACCAGGGCAGTAACCACAAGCGTTCTGGCAAGCTTTGCCGACTTCATCTGGCAGGCGAGAAAACGTGCCCCGATGAGATCGTACAGGGACTTCTCGTCTCCAGTCAGATTCACGTCTTCGAGCGAGGTCGGCCGGATGGCCTCGTGGGCCTCCTGGGCGCCACCCTTGGATTTGTAACTCGGAGACTTTTCGGGCAACGACTCCGGGCGGTTTTTCCCGATCCATTCGCGGGCCATTCGAACGGCGTCTTCAGACAGGTTGACCGAATCGCTCCTGTGGTACGAGATCGCTCCCGCCTCAAAGAGCGCCTGGGCGACCTTCATCGTCTTGTCCGGCATGAAGTTGAGCCGCGCCGAAGCGGCCTGCTGCAAGGTGCTGGTCGTAAACGGCGGCGGCGCCTTTTTATCCGTGACCTTTCGCTCTATCGACTTGACGATATGAAGATGCGACTCTGTTGACTCCAAAACTTCCCGCGCCTCGGGCTCGTTCTTCGGGCGAATCGGCTTTCCCTTGTCGTCGGATAACTCCGACAGCATGCCGTTTGCGTAGTTGACCTTGATCACGAAGTAAGGCTCCGGAACGAAGGCAAGCCTGTCTCGTTCCCGCTGAGCCACGATGTGCAAGGTCGCCGTCTGAACCCGGCCCGCCGACAGGCCGGGGCCGAGACGCTGAATCAACGGCGAGACCTTGTAGCCGACCAGGCGGTCGAGCACCCGGCGGGCCTGCTGGGCGTTTACCAGGTTGATGTCTATCGGCACGGGCACGGCCACCGCCTTCTGAACGGCGCTTTTCGTGATCTCGTGGAAGATTATTCTCTTCGCCCGGGCTCCCAGCTTGAGGACCTGGGCGACGTGCCAGCCGATTGCCTCCCCTTCCCTGTCCGGATCGGGGGCCAGGTAAATCTCTGTGGCCTTCGAGGCCTCAGCCTTGAGCCTCTTTACGATGTCCTCCTTCTTAGGATCGACGACGTAGGTCGGATCCAGGGTCTCCTCGTCGACCGCGAGCTCGCGGGCGGGAAGGTCCCTGAAGTGGCCGATAGTGGCGACTACCCGGTAGCCGGGGCCGAGGTAGGAAGATATCTTCTTGCACTTATTGGGCGACTCGACGATTACGAGATTCATGCCTGTTTTATACACCTAAAAACCGGCGGGTAAAACCAGGTGACATTTCTTGGATAGACGGCTTGTTGCAATCAACTTCCAGACTTGAATAGAGCCACGCCGACAAAGGTAGCCAAACCCAGGAGGGCCGATACGATCCAGTCATACTTAGTCATTTTGCACCTCGCATCATGTTCGTAAGATTTTTTCCGTTTCGTGAGCCGGCCCCTGGTGGTCCGCGGCGATCCCGACGGCGGCCGTGACATGGTGCCCTATCGCTCCGGAAAAAAGGGTCAAAGTTTCAAATGATCAAAGGGCCAAGTCACGGCCCGACTCGCACACAACGCATGTAGCCGCCGGGGCTCTGGTCGTCGCCGGCGATGCGGCCACCGTAGAAGGAGGCGTCCCAGGCGGACGACGAGCCCGAAACCGACGACGACCAGTAATAACCCTCGTCTTTCCCAAACATGGACGAGCACATAGCGCTCTTCCCGCAGATCGCGCAGTAGCCGGACCCTCCACCTCGAACCTTCTCGTCGCAGCCGTCCAGGAGGTTCACGAACTCTTGGCGGGTGGGTAGCCGATAGCCAGCCGGGCAGGCCTTCATGGCCCGGGCCCAGGGCATCCTGGACGGTACCCCCTGGCAGGATGACCCGCTCCAGGTCTGTCCCAGCGGGCAGCGCATCCAATACACGTTGGTCCCGGGCTGTTTCACCTCCCCGGCCTGCTCCGAAAGCTTTTCGACTTTTTTCTCCTCCGGCTTGCTGAAGACACCCCCGCCGCCCTGTCCAACTCCATCCTTCTTCCCTGAAAGCTTGTCGACAACCTTGTCCAGGGAACTGACTAGCTCTTCCTCTCCGCACTTCCCTTTGACTGTTGCTGCAATCTCCGTCGCCGCTTTTTTCAGATCGTACAAAGTCGAAGTCAACATGCAACGGGATCCAAACTTGATAACCCGCGTTGCGATTGTCTTGTCCGCGGCCATCTCTCTTCCCATTTCGATCTGGCACGAGCGGTCATAGCATTGCTTGTAACTTTTCGACTTCTGCCCGAGAAGCCTCTTCTTGAGATCGTCCCTGGGTATCACCATGTAACGGCCCGTCTCGGCCAGTCTGGAAGAGAGGTAGTCGCTCAGCCTTTCCAGTAAGCTCACCGACAGCTTGATGCCCTTCGCCTCAACATCGAACACAGCCACGATCGGCCGTCGCTCAGCCGCCTGGGCGGCTGCCGGAAGAAGAAGCGCCGCCGCAATCAAAATTGCTGAAAACCTCGCCCTCATGACCGGATCTCCCTCGCCTTCGATGTGCGTGTCTGATAATACCCAACTTGGTTGAGAACAACAAACTCCCGATCAAAGATCCCGGCTCGGGCTTCTCCCTTTGCGAACACTGCGCTCTTTCTCGCCCTTTTTAGACTCTTTCACGAACTTCTCGCGCGCCTCGATGGCGCTTTCTTGAAGCATTATTCTCGAAATGGCCTCGGGCACGTTGTCCGGGTGGTCGGTGAAAACCTTCGCCCCGTGCCTGGCCCTGGTAACAGCTACGTACCAGGCCTCGTGACCCATGACGGACTTCTGCGAGGTGTCTACGTGAATCAGGATCTCGTCCACCGTCTTGCCCTGGGCCGCGTAGATCGTGGATGCGTAGCCGTGCTCCCAGTGCTTCTGGCTATCAAGATCCAAGGCCTGGGATCCCCCGCGTTTCTCCGCGGCGGTCTCGACCCGGGCGGTACCCCTCACCGGATCCACTGATAAAACCCGGGCCAGGTCGCCATTGTTCCTTTCGTTCTCCCGGTCGTTTCTCGTCCAGCGAATGAGATCGCCGGCTTGCAGTTCTCTCGTCTGGCTCGAAAACAGCTCGACCTTGGAATTTCTGAACGGCTTCCAATCGAACTCCCGGGCCCTCTCGTCCCTGAGCCTGATCGTGTTCAAATCGCGATCCACGGATACGACAACCGCCCTGGCGCCCTTCTCAACTCCGAGACGCTTGTAATCACGTCCGAAGACCACGACGTCGTCCTCCTGATACAAACTTGTATCCCTCAATTCGGCCTTCGTCGGAGACTTCGAAACCAGGATCTCGGACTCGGCCGCGGGGCCTTGTAGATCTCCTCTGTTCTTCAACCCTTCCCGGACCAGGTCGTTCAATGCCCTCCGGTCCCTGTTGGTCCCGGTTATCATCATGCGACCTTCCGTGTCCTCGAGGTACTCGGCGGCCACCGCCTTTAGCCGGTCCGAGCGCTCCTCGTACTCGAAGACATTCGTCTCCAACTCCTTCAGGGCCTCCCTGTCCCGGCCAGCGATGATCATCCGCACCGATTTCTTGAGCCCTTCATCCTTCTGCCTCAAGATCTCGCTCATGACCGAGACGTCGATGTCTTTCCGGTCCATGAGCAAGGCGAAGGGCTTTCCCGCTTCGATGGCCGGAAGCTGATTCCTGTCTCCGACCAGAACGACCCTTGCTCCCGCCCTCTCGGCGCGCTCCAAGAGCTTCGCTCCCGACTCGGTGCCGACCATAGAAGTCTCATCCACTACCCATAACTGACGCCGGTCGGTCTTTTCCTCCCTGGATGCCAGGAGCTTGGCTATCGTCCGGCTCTCGATCCCGGCGTCTTCGGACAAAAGGCTCGCCGCGGCCGCCGTCGGTGCGAAT